>Ga0207868_1000540_pt1 | contig 38362 bp, 34 predicted proteins | sample Passage237B_FD_187370 | JGI IMG/M metagenome (GOLD analysis project Ga0207868, IMG submission 187370) | Cellulose adapted compost microbial communities from Newby Island Compost Facility, Milpitas, CA, USA - Passage2 37B (SPAdes) (version 3) ... | reverse complement strand
GGAGGTCGCCAAGAAGACCGACGACGTCGCCGGTGACGGCACGACGACGGCGACCGTCCTCGCCCAGGCGCTCGTGCGCGAGGGCCTGCGCAACGTCGCGGCGGGTGCGAACCCGATCGCCCTCAAGCGCGGCATCGAGAAGGCTGTCGACGCCGTGACCTCGGCCCTGCTCACGCAGGCCAAGGAGGTCGAGACCAAGGAGGAGATCGCCGCCACGGCCGCCATCTCCGCCGGTGACACCGCGATCGGCGAGCTCATCGCCGAGGCCCTCGACAAGGTGGGCAAGGAGGGTGTCATCACCGTCGAGGAGTCCAACGCGCTGGGCCTCGAGCTCGAGCTCACCGAGGGCATGCGCTTCGACAAGGGCTTCCTGTCGGCGTACTTCGTCACCGACCCGGAGCGCCAGGAGGCCGTCCTCGAGGACGCGTACGTCCTGCTCGTCGAGTCGAAGATCTCGAACGTCAAGGACCTGCTCCCGCTGCTGGAGAAGGTCATCCAGTCCGGCAAGCCGCTGTTCATCGTGGCCGAGGACGTCGAGGGTGAGGCCCTCGCGACCCTCGTCGTGAACAAGATCCGCGGCCTGTTCAAGTCGGTCGCCGTCAAGGCCCCCGGCTTCGGCGACCGCCGCAAGGCGATGCTGCAGGACATGGCCATCCTCACGGGCGGCCAGGTCGTCTCCGAGACCGTCGGCCTCAAGCTCGACTCGGTCGGCCTCGAGGTCCTCGGCACGGCGCGCAAGATCGTCGTCACCAAGGACGAGACCACGATCGTCGAGGGTGCGGGCGACGCGCAGCAGATCGCCGGCCGCGTGGCCCAGATCCGCGCCGAGATCGAGAACTCCGACTCGGACTACGACCGCGAGAAGCTCCAGGAGCGCCTCGCCAAGCTCGCCGGCGGCGTCGCCGTCATCAAGGCGGGCGCGGCCACCGAGGTCGAGCTCAAGGAGCGCAAGCACCGCATCGAGGACGCCGTCCGCAACGCGAAGGCGGCCGTCGAGGAGGGCATCGTCGCCGGTGGTGGCGTCGCGCTCATCCAGGCCGGCAAGACGGCGTTCGAGGGCCTCAAGCTCGAGGGCGACGAGGCGACCGGTGCCGCGATCGTGAAGCTCGCGATCGAGGCCCCGCTCAAGCAGATCGCGGTCAACGCGGGTCTCGAGGGCGGCGTCGTGGCGGAGAAGGTGCGCAACCTCCCGACCGGCCACGGCCTCAACGCCGCGACGAACGACTACGAGGACCTGCTCGCCGCGGGCGTCAACGACCCGGTGAAGGTCACGCGCTCGGCGCTGCAGAACGCCGCGTCGATCGCCGCGCTGTTCCTCACGACCGAGGCGGTCGTCGCCGACAAGCCGGAGAAGGCCCCCGCGGCCCCGGCCGGTGGCGGCGAGGACTTCGGCGGCGGCTTCTGAGCCGACGCCGAGCCCGCCTCGGCGGGGCGCGCTCCGGCGCCCCCACGTGCCACGGCACGACACAGCACGACCCTGGACGGGCCGGTCTCCCTCGGGAGGCCGGCCCGTCCGGCGTCCCCGGCCCGTGATCACGCGGCACAGGGGCTCGCCCGCGCCCGGATTCACCCGATAGTGTCGTTCGCGGTCGTCTGGGGCAGGGCGGCCTGACGCGACGGTGCGGGGGCTTGGCGTGACTGGTCTGTGGCGAGACGTGTCCGACCTCGGGGCGGTGGCGACCGTGCTCGGCGTCGTCGTCGGGGGCGGGGTGTTCCTCGGCTCGTGGGCCTACCGGGGCGCGGTACGCACCCCGAGCGCGGTGTGGCGCTCGGTGGGGGAGGCGCTCGTCGCGGCGTGGGGGATCGCGCTGCTCGCGGTGATGCTGCGCCCGCTGCCGTACCCGACGGAGCCCGGACCGGACCTCGTGCCGCTCGCCGGCGTCTCGGAGTACCTGGGCGCCGCGTCCTGGCAGGGGCCCGTGCTCCAGCTCGGCGGGCTCGCGCTGCTGTTCGCGGCCGGGGGCGGGCTGCTCGCCGCGCGCCTCGGCTCGGGCGTCGCGCTGCCGGTGCTGCTCGTCGCGGGGTCGAGCGTGCTCGTCGAGGTCCTGCAGCACGCGCTGCACACCGGGCGGCACGTGGCGACCGACGACGTGCTCGTCGCCGCGGCCACGGCGGCGCTCGGCGCGGCGGCGGTCGTCGGGCTGCGCGAGCGGCTCGGGCGCGTGCGGTCCCGGCGCACCGGCCGGGTCGTCGCCGGCCTCCTGGGCTGACGCGGTCGGCGCGTCCCGGTGGCGCGTCTCAGCTGATGGGCCCCGGTGGTGAGGCTCCCGGTGGTGGCGTCTGCTAGGTCGGTGCCTCATGCAGACACCGCCGGGGTCGGGTTCCGGTCCGAGCGCGGCCCCGTGCTCGTCGCGGTCATGGTCACCACGGGCCTCGTCGCGATCGACTCGACCATCCTCGCCACGGCCGTCCCGACGCTCGTCGCGGACCTCGGCGGGTTCGGGTCCTTCCCCTGGCTGTTCTCGCTCTACCTGCTGACGCAGGCCGTCACCGTGCCGGTCTACGCCAAGCTCGCCGACGTGTGGGGCCGCAAGCCCGTCATCCTCGTCGGCATCGCGCTGTTCGGCGTCGGGTCGGTGCTGTGCGGCCTCGCGTGGTCCATGCCCGCGCTCATCGCGTTCCGCGCGGTCCAGGGGCTCGGCGCGGGCGCCGTGCAGCCGATGGCCGTGACCATCGTCGGCGACGTCTACACCGTGGCCGAACGGGCCAAGGTGCAGGGCTACATCGCGCTCGTGTGGGGCACCGCGTCCGTCGTCGGCCCCACGCTCGGCGGCGTGTTCAGCCAGTGGCTGTCCTGGCGGTGGATCTTCTTCGTCAACGTCCCGATGTGCCTGCTCGCGGCGTGGCTGCTGTGGCGCCGGCTGCACGAGCGGGTGGAGCGGCGCCCGCACCGCATCGACTGGGCGGGCGGGGCGCTGCTCACCGCGTCCACCGGCCTGGTGATCCTCGGGGTGCTCGAGGGCGGGCACGCGTGGGCGTGGCTGTCCGGGCCGAGCCTCGTGGTGCTCGGCCTCGGCACCGTGCTGCTGGTCGCGTTCCTGCTCGTCGAGCGCCGCGCGCTGGAGCCCGTGCTGCCGTTCGACCTGCTGCGCCGCCCCGTCATCGCGGCGACGACGCTGCTGTCCGTCGGGGTCGGCGTCGTGCTCATCGGGCTCACGTCGTACGTGCCCACGTTCCTCGAGACCCTGCTCGACGCCGCGCCGCTCACGTCCGGGCTCACGCTCGCGCTGCTGACGATCGGCTGGCCGGTCGCCGCGTCGCAGTCGGGGCGGCTCTACCTGCGCGTCGGGTTCCGGACCACCGCGGTCGTCGGCGCGGTCGTCGTCGTCGCCGGGTGCGCGTGGCTCGTCGCCGTCGCGGGCTCCCCGTCGATCCTCACCGTCGGGGTCGGCTGCTTCGTCGTCGGCATCGGGATGGGTCTGACGTCACCGCCGTCGATCGTCGCGGCGCAGTCCAGCGTCGGGTGGCAGGAGCGCGGCGTCGTCACGGGCGCCAACGTGTTCGCGCGGTCCATCGGCTCGGCGGTCGGGGTCGCGGTGCTCGGGGCCGTGGTCAACGCGGCGCTCGACGGCCGGGACGCCGCGAGCGCCCCCGCGCTGTTCGGTGCGGGCGTGCGCGAGGCGCTCGTGTGCGTGCTCGTCGTCGCCGTGCTGATGGTGGCCGCCGCCGCCGCGATGCCGCGCGGCCGCGTCCCGTCGCCCGACGACCGCGGTGCGTCCGACGAGCCCGTGGCGTCCGACGAGCGTGGTGCGTCCGACGAGCGTGGGGTGTCCGACGAGCGTGGGGTGCCCGACGAGCAGGGGCGGCGCGGCTAGCCTCGGCGCATGCACGAGACCGTCGTCACCGTCGAGGGCCGCTTCGAGCACCACCACCCCGCCGAGCGCGGCACGGTCGTGCTCGGCGTCGGGTTCGAGGGGGCGGAGCGCGACGACGTGGTGCGTCGCACCACCGCGCTGCACGCGCGCGTCGTCGAGCAGGTCCGGGCGATGCACGACCCGGACGCCGGTCCGGTGACGTGGTGGTCGTCGGACCGGACGAGCGTGTGGTCGCACCGGCCCTGGAGCTCGAGCGGCAAGCAGCTCGCGCCCGTGCACCACGCGGCCGTGCGGGTCGAGGCGAAGTTCTCCGACCTCGCGCGGCTCGCGCAGTGGGTCGAGCAGGTCGCGACGCTCGACGGCGTCACCGTGCAGGGCGTCACCTGGACGCTCACCGAGGTCACGCGCCGGCGGCTCACGGTCGACGCGCGGCAGCGCGCGGTCGCCGACGCGGTCGACCGTGCCACGGTCTACGCGGGCGCGCTCGGGCTGCAGGACGTGCGCGCGGTCGCCGTCGCGGAGCCGGGGATGCTCGGCGACGTCACGGGGCCCGTCGCCGTCGTGGAGTCCACCGGGTCCCTGCGCGCGGCCGCGGCGCCGGCCGACGGCCCGGGCCTCGAGCTCAAGCCCGAGGACCTCACCGTCACCGCGGTGGTGCACGCGCGCTTCGCGGCGAGCTGAGGTCAGGCGCGGTCGACGAGCGCGTCGGCCAGCGGGTCGCGGCCGCCGTCCGGGTCCGGCGGGGCGGCCGCGGGGACCTCGTACGTCAGCCCGTCGAGCGGGACGGGCGCGGGGAGCGCGCCGAAGCGGGCCGTGGCGGGGTCGGGCGTCGCGTCGGTCATGACGGCTCCTCGGTCGGTCGTCCTCGCAGGCTAGCGCGACCCCGTCGGGCGCGTGGCGGTCACTGGCGGTACGAGGCGAGGAAGTTGCCGAGGCGCTCCACGGCCTCGCCGAGCACCCGGGCCTCGGGCAGCGTGACGATGCGCAGGTGGTCCGGGTCGGGCCAGTTGAAGCCCGTGCCCTGCACCAGCAGGATGTGCTCGCTCACCAGCAGGTCGTAGACCAGCTTCGCGTCGTCGCGGATCTCGTGGACCTCGGGGTCCAGGCGCGGGAACAGGTAGAGCGCGCCGTCGGGCCGCACGCACGTGACACCCGGGATCGACGTGAGCCCGCGCCACGCGACGTCGCGCTGCTCGTGCAGGCGCCCGCCGGGCGCGACCAGCCCCTCGATCGACTGGATGCCGCCGAGCGCGGCCTGCAGCGCGTGCTGCGCCGGGACGTTCGCGCACAGGCGCGTCGACGCGAGGAGCTGGATGCCCTCGAGGAACCCGGCGGCGTGGTCGCGCGGGCCCGTGACGACCATCCACCCGGACCGGTAGCCGGCCACGCGGTACGTCTTCGACAGCCCGTTGAACGTCAGGCACAGCAGGTCCGGGGCGAGCGACGCGAGCGGGGTGTGGACCGCGCCGTCGTACAGGATCCGGTCGTAGATCTCGTCGGCGAGCAGCAGCAGCGAGTGCCGGCGCGCGATGTCGACCAGCGCCGTGAGCGTCTCGCGCGAGTACACGGCGCCGGTCGGGTTGTTCGGGTTGATGACGACGAGCGCCTTGGTGCGCGGCGTGACGAGCGACTCGAGGTGCTCGAGGTCCGGCTGCCAGCCGGCGGCCTCGTCGCACCGGTAGTGCACCGGCCTGCCGTCGGACAGCGACGTCATCGCGGTCCACAGCGGGTAGTCGGGGGACGGGATGAGCACCTCGTCGCCCTCGTCGAGCAGCGCCTGCATGACCATCGTGATGAGCTCGGACACCCCGTTGCCGAGGTACACGTCGTCGACGTCGAACGCGGGGAAGCCCGGCTCGGTCTCGTAGCGCGTCACGACGGCGCGGCGGGCGGACAGGATGCCCTGCGACTCGGAGTACCCGTGCGCGGTGGGGATCGCCGCGATCATGTCGCGCACGATCTGGTGCGGCGCCTCGAACCCGAACGCGGCGGGGTTGCCGGTGTTGAGCTTGAGGATCGCGTGCCCCTCGGCCTCGAGCCGGGCCGCCTCGGTCAGCGTCGCCCCGCGGATCTCGTACAGGACGTGCTGCAGCTTCGCGGACTGGTCGAGGGAACGCAGGTGCATGCCCGCAGCGTAGGCCCGCGGGGGTGCGCGGGGCCTCGCCCGGGGGCGTGACCGGATCGGGACGAGTCCGAAACACCCCGTTCACGCCGGTGCGCACTTGTCCGAAACACCCGGTCCCTACCGTCCTGCGACATGGGCACAGGGATGTATACACCCCGGGACACAGCGCGGTGTCGCGCGGTGCCTGCGCCCCAGTCCGGTTCCGCTCGTGAGCTCTGCCCCAGCGAAAGGGTCTCCTCCGTGACCAGAACGATCCGTACCACCCGCGCGCTCGCACTGACGTCCGGGGCGCTCGTCGCCCTGCTCGCGCTGTCCGCCTGCGGCTCCCGCACGAACGACGAGGCGTCGTCCACCAAGGGCGCCTCGTGCGTGAAGACGGACGGCGACAGCATCAAGATCGGCTTCCTCAACTCGCTGTCCGGGACGATGGCGATCTCCGAGCAGACCGTCCGGGACTCGCTCGACCTCGCGGCGGAGGAGATCAATGCCGCGGGCGGCGTGCTCGGCAAGAAGCTCGAGATCGTCGCCGAGGACGGTGCGTCCGAGCCGACGGTCTTCGCCGAGAAGGCGGAGAAGCTCATCAAGTCCGACTGCGTCGCGGCGGTGTTCGGCGGGTGGACCTCGTCGTCCCGCAAGGCGATGCTGCCGGTCTTCGAGGACAACGACTCGCTGCTGTTCTACCCGGTGCAGTACGAGGGCCTCGAGGCGTCGCCGAACATCTTCTACACCGGTGCGACGACGAACCAGCAGATCATCCCCGCGATGGACTACCTCAAGGAGCAGGGGGTCACGAAGCTCTACCTCGTCGGCTCCGACTACGTGTTCCCGCGGACCGCGAACAAGGAGATCATCGCCTACTCCGAGGCGAACGGGATCGAGATCGTCGGCGAGGAGTACGCGCCGCTCGGCCACACCGACTTCTCCACGATCGTCACCAAGCTCAAGGGCTCGGGCGCCGAGGCGGTGCTCAACACGCTCAACGGCGACTCGAACGTCGCGTTCTTCAAGGAGTACAAGAACGTCGGCCTCAAGGCCGAGACGACCCCGGTGGTCTCCGTGTCGATCGCCGAGGAGGAGGTCGGCGGCATCGGCGTCGAGAACGTCGTCGGCCAGCTCACCGCCTGGAACTACTACCAGACGGTCGACAGCCCCGAGAACGAGAAGTTCGTCGCGGCGTTCAAGGCCAAGTACGGCGAGGACCGCGTGACGTCCGACCCGATGGAGGCCGCCTACACCTCGCTCTACCTGTGGAAGGGCATGGTCGAGAAGGCCGAGTCGTTCGCGGTCGCGGACGTCCAGGCCGCCGCGGACGGCGTCTCCTTCGACGCCCCCGAGGGCACCGTCACCGTCAACGGCGAGAACCACCACATCGCCAAGACCGCGCTCATCGGGAAGATCGACGCCGACGGCCTCATCTACCCGGTCTGGGAGTCGGACGGCCCGATCGAGCCGGACCCGTTCCTCAAGGGTTACGACTGGGCCGAGGGCCTGTCCTGACCCACCCCTGACGGGCGGTGGCCCGGCGTCCCTCTCCGTGCGCCGGGTCACCGCCCCCGCAGGTCGGCCGCGCCCCACCGGGCGCAGGAAGGACGGGGTGCATGGAAGCCCTGGTCTCCCAGCTCTTCGCCGGGCTGAGCCTCGGGTCGGTGCTGCTGCTCGCAGCGCTCGGCCTCGCGCTCACGTTCGGGCAGATGGGCGTGATCAACATGGCGCACGGCGAGTTCATGATGGCCGGCGCGTACACGGCGTTCGTCGTGCAGAAGGCGATCGCGGACGCGGGCGTCTCGCTGCTCGTGTCCCTCGTGATCGGGTTCCTCGTCGGCGGCCTGCTCGGGCTGGTCCTGGAGGTCACGCTGATCTCCCGGATGTACCACCGGCCGCTGGACACGCTGCTCGTGACGTTCGGCGTCGCGCTGGTGCTGCAGCAGCTCGCGCGGGACGTGTTCGGCGCCCCGAACGTGGACGTGCGCGCCCCGGCGTGGCTGTCCGGCGCGGTCGAGATCCTCGGCGTGGGCGTCCCCAAGACCCGGTTGTTCATCCTCGCGCTCGCGACCCTCGCGGTCGTCGCGCTCGGCCTCGCGCTCAAGCTCACGCCGCTCGGTCGGCGCATCCGAGCGACCGTCGCGAACCGCGACCTCGCCGAGACCGCAGGCGTGTCCACCCGCGCGACCGACCGGCTCACGTTCTTCCTGGGCTCCGGGGTCGCGGGCGTCGCCGGCGTCGCGCTGACGCTGCTCGGGTCCATCGGTCCGACGCTCGGCACCAACTACATCGTCGACGCGTTCCTCGTCGTCGTCGTCGGCGGCATCGGCCAGCTCAAGGGCGCCGTCATCGCCGCCGTCGGGCTCGGCCTGCTGCAGGCCGGCATCGAGTACTCCACCACCGCGAGCCTCGCGAAGGTGCTCGTGTTCGTCATCATCGTCGCGTTCCTGCAGGTCCGACCGCAGGGGCTCGTCGCCGTCCGGACGAGGAGCCTCGCATGAGCGCACTGGGCAGGATCTGGGGGAACGAGCGGGCGCGCCTGCTCGTCGGCGTCGGCCTGGCGGGCCTGCTGCTGTTCGTCGTCGCGCCGAGCGTGCTGTCGGACTTCCGGCTCAACCTGCTGGCGAAGTTCTGCTGCCTCGCGATGGTCGCCGTCGGCATCGGCCTCGCGTGGGGCCGCGGCGGGATGCTCACGCTCGGGCAGGGCGTGTTCTTCGGCCTCGGCGGCTACCTCATGGCGATGCACCTCAAGCTCGCCGACGCGGGGCCGGGCGGCGTGCCGGACTTCATGCGGCTGTACGGCGACGGCACCGTCCCGGCGTGGTGGGAGCCGTTCCGCAGCCCCGTCGTCACCGTCCTGGCGATCCTGCTGCTGCCCGCGGGCCTCGCGGCGCTGCTCGGGCTCGCGGTGTTCAAGCGGCGCGTGCGCGGCGCGTACTTCGCGATCCTGTCGCAGGCGCTCGCCGCGGCGTTCGCGATCCTGCTGATCGGCCAGCAGAAGGTCACCGGCGGGACCAACGGGCTCAACGGGTTCCGGTCGTTCTTCGGGTTCAGCCTGTCCGACCCGGTGAACAAGCAGATGCTCTACTACATCGCCGCGGGCACGCTGCTGGTGATGGTGCTGCTCGTGCGGCTCCTCATGCGCTCCCGCTACGGCGAGCTGCTGGTGGCGGTGCGCGACCAGGAGAACCGCGTGCGGTTCCTCGGGTACGACCCGGCGCTCGTCAAGGTGCTCGCGTACGCGGTCGCCGCGGCGTTCGCCGCGATCGGCGGGGCGCTGTTCGCGCCGATCGTCGGGATCATCTCGCCCGCCGACGTGGGTGTCGTGCCGTCCATCGCGTTCCTCGTCGGCGTCGCCATCGGCGGGCGGGCGACCCTGCTCGGCCCCGTCATCGGGTCCGTCGCGGTGTCGTGGGCGGAGACCAGCCTGTCCGAGCGGTTCCCGTCGTTCTGGACGTACTTCCTCGGCGCGCTGTTCATCGTCGTCGTCGCCTTCCTTCCGGACGGCTTCGCGACGTTCGGCCGCCTGCGGCTGCGGCGGCGCGGGTCCGACGAGCCCGCGCCCGCACCCGACGAGGACGCGCCCGACGAGCACGAGCACGAGGCCATCGCGAGCGCCGGGAGGACGGCATGACCGACGACACCACCACGACGCCCGGGCCCGACGAGGCCGCGGAGGTCGAGCCGCGCCTCGACCCGCAGGCGCTCGAGGCCGTCATCTCGGCCCCGGAGTCCCGGTTCCGGCACGACTACCTCGAGGTGCGCGGGCTGCGCGTCGAGTTCGACGGGTTCGTCGCCGTCGACGGCGTGGACCTCACCGTCACCCAGGGCGACCTGCGGTTCCTCATCGGGCCCAACGGCGCCGGCAAGACGACGATCGTCGACGCGGTCACCGGGCTCGCGCGGTGCACCGGGTCGGTGCAGTTCGGCGGCGTCGAGCTCGTCGGCAAGCCGTCGCACAAGATCGTGCGCGCCGGCGTGGGGCGCACGTTCCAGACCGCGAGCGTGTTCGACGAGCTGACCGTGCTGCAGAACCTCGACATCGCCGCCGGGTCCGGGCGGCGGCTGCCGACCCTGCTGCGCCGCCGCACCGGTGTGCCCGAGGAGGTCGAGCAGGCTCTCGAGACCATCGGCCTGACCGCGCTCGCGGACGCCCCCGCCGGGGTGCTCGCGCACGGGCAGAAGCAGTGGCTCGAGATCGGGATGCTGCTCGTCCAGGACGCGCGCCTGCTGCTGCTCGACGAGCCCGTGGCCGGCATGAGCCAGGCCGAGCGTGAGCAGACCGGGCAGCTCCTGCAGCGCATCGGCGAGCAGCGCACCGTCGTCGTCGTCGAGCACGACATGGAGTTCCTGCGGACGTTCGCGTCGTCCGTCACGGTGCTGCACCAGGGGAAGGTCCTGTCCGAGGGGTCGGTCGCCGACGTGCAGGCCGACCCGAAGGTCGTCGAGGTGTACCTGGGCCGGGGAGCCGGCGCGCGGGGCACGGGGGAGGAGGCGTGATGTTGGAGCTCACGGGCGTGCACGTCGGGTACGGGCGCACCGCCGTGGTGCACGGGGTCGACGTCGCCGTCGGCGAGGACTCCGTCACCGCCGTCATGGGCCACAACGGCGCCGGGAAGACGACGCTGCTGCGCGCCGCGGTCGGGCTGCTGCCCGTCCGCTCCGGGACCGTCCGGCTGGACGGCGACGACGTCACGAGGCTGCGCCCGCACCAGCGGGTGCGCCGCGGCCTGGCGTACGTGCCGCAGGGGCAGCAGTCGTTCGGGACGCTCACCGCGCGGGAGAACCTGCAGCTCGTCGCCGACGGCGCCGGGTCCGCGGGCCGCACCCGCATGGACGAGGCCCTCGACCTGTTCCCCGCGCTGCGCGGCCTGCTCACCCGCCGCGCCGGTCTGCTGTCCGGCGGCCAGCGCCAGCAGCTCGCGATCGCCCGCGCGCTCATCACCGGGCCGAAGGTGCTGATCCTCGACGAGCCGACCGAGGGCATCCAGCCCAACGTCGTCCAGGAGATCGAGGACGCCATCACGTCGCTCACCGCGGCCGGCGGGCTCGCCGTCCTGCTCGTCGAGCAGCACGTCGGGTTCGCCCTGTCCGCCGCCGCCCGCTACTACGTGCTCGAGTCCGGGCGCGCCACCAGCGAGGGCGTCGGCGGCATCGACCAGGAGGAGGACGTGCGTGCCGCCATGGCGCTGTGACCGGGCGCGCGTACGCGGGGCGACGCAGGGGGAGGGTTACGCTCCATGACCATGAGCACGGGACCCGGGCCGGAGCCGGCCAGGGAGGCGACGGCCACGCCGAACGACGGGCTGTCGCTGCGCGAGATCGTCTACCACCGGCTGCGGGACGAGATCCTCAACGGCCGCATCAGCCCGCGTGAGCGGCTCACCGAGCCGAAGCTCGGCAAGACGTTCGAGGTGTCCCGCACCCCGGTGCGCGAGGCCCTGTCCCGGCTGCTGTCCGACGGGCTGATCGAGCGCACCGACTTCGGGTACGCCGTCGTCGTCCCGTCGCTGGAGGAGCTGCGCAACCTCTACGAGCTGCGGATCACCCTCGAGCTGCGCGGCATCCAGCGCGCCATCGAGAACCCGTCCGTGGTGCACGACGCCGCCGCGCTGCGCACCGAGCTCGCGTTCTGGGAGGAGCTGCGCGCCGCGCCGCCCGCCCCGGACCCGTCGTTCGTGCTGCTCGACGAGCGCTACCACCAGGTGCTGTCCGCGTCGTCGGGCAACGCCCAGCTCACCGAGGCGCTGGTCGCGGTGAACCAGAAGATCCGCGCCGTGCGGATGCACGACTTCGTCGAGCACTCGCGGGTCGCGACGACCATCGACGAGCACATCGAGATCGTCGAGCTCGTCCTGGACCGCCGCCTGCCCGAGGCGCTCACCGCGTTGCACAAGCACGTCGGCGAGTCCCTCGAGGTCGTCATGGAGCGCGCCACGAGCGCCATGACCCGCATGGCCCTCGCCGGCTGACCCGCCCCGCCCCCAGGGCCCGTCCGGCCGCCCCCTTCACCCGCCGACCCCGCCATCCCTCCGGCTCCCACCACCCGTACCCGGAGCGATGACGGGGTCGGCGGTCTTCGTGTGCGCGACCCAGCGGTTGCTCCGGGTTCGGAGCCGGTTGGCCGGAGGGATGGCGGGGTCGGGGGATGACGGGTCGGGGGACGGCGGGTCGGGGATGGCGGGGTCGGCGGGTCGTGGGCGGGTGGTGGGCGGGTCGTGGGGGCGTCGGGGGTGTGGGCGTAACGCGGCGGTTACACGGCGGGGTGTGCGGGGAAACATCCGGTTCGTACCGTCCGGGATACGTCGGTGTATACGCCCGACGACCAGCGACGACGAGCAGGACGGAGGCACCCCGTGGCCGGCACGCTGCTCGTCGCGAACCGCGGGGAGGTCGCGGTGCGCGTCGTCACCGCCGCGCGGCGGCTGGGGTGGCGGACGGTCGCGGTGTGCACGCGCGACGACGCGGCGGCCCCGCACGTGCGGCTCGCGGACGACGTGGTGCACCTGGGCACGGACCCGCAGGCGTACCTCGACGGGCGGCTCGTGCTCGCGGCGGCCCGGCGCGCGGGCGCCACGGCTCTGCACCCGGGCTACGGGTTCCTGTCCGAGGACGCGGTGCTCGCCGCGGAGGTCGAGACGGCGGGCATCACGTTCGTCGGGCCGACGCCGGCGCAGGTCGCGACGTTCGGCGACAAGCTCCGGGCGCGGGAGGCGGCGCTGGCCGCGGGCGTCCCGGTGCTCGCCGCGTCGGGCGTGGTGCGGACGCTCGACGACGCGCTGCGCGCCGCGGACGAGGTCGGCTACCCGGTCATGGTGAAGGCCGCGACGGGCGGCGGCGGGCTGGGGCTGCGGCGGTGCGCCGACCCGACGGCGCTGGCCGCGGCGGTGCGGGAGGTGCGGCGGGTCGGCGTCGAGCGGTTCGGCAGCCCGGCGATGTTCGTCGAGCGTCTGGTCACGCGCGCCCGGCACGTGGAGGTGCAGGCGTTCGGCGACGGCCGGGGCCGGGTGGTGACGCTCGGGACCCGGGACTGCTCGTTGCAGCGCCGGCACCAGAAGGTCCTCGAGGAGGCGCCCGCACCCGGTCTGCCCGACGAGCTGCGCGCCCCCCGGCTGCTGGCGTGGGCGCGGGACCTGCTGGGGGCCGCGCGGTACCGGTCGGCGGGGACGGTGGAGTTCGTCGTCGACGTCGAGCGCGGCGACGCGGCGATGCTCGAGGTGAACGCGCGCCTGCAGGTGGAGCACACCGTGACCGAGGAGGTCACGGGTGTCGACCTGGTGGAGTGGATGCTGCGCCTCGCGGACGGTGAGGACGTGCTCGCGGGCGTCCCCGACGACGTCCCGGTGCGCGGCCACGCGGTCCAGGCGCGCGTGTACGCGGAGGACCCGCGCCGCGGCGGGATGCCGTCGACGGGCACGCTCACGCACGTGACGCTCCCGCCGGTGCGCGTGGACACGTGGGCCGAGCCGGGGCAGCGGGTCACGCCGCACTGGGACCCGCTGCTCGCGAAGGTCGTGGTGCGCGGGCAGGACCGCCCGGACGCGTTCGCGCGGGCCGCGCACGCGCTCGCGGGCACGCGGGTCGACGGCGTGGAGACGAACCTGCCGCAGCTGCGGGCGGCGGTGGCGCACCCGCGGGTGCTGGCGGGCGACGTGGACACGGGCCTGCTCGCCGAGGTGCGCGACGACGAGCCGTGGGTCGAGGTGCTGCGCGCGGGCGACATGACGACCGTGCAGGACTGGCCCGGGCGGCGCGGGCTGTGGGAGGTCGGGGTCCCGCCGTCGGGGCCGATGGACGACCTGTCGTTCCGCCTGGGGAACCGGGCGCTCGGCAACGACGAGGGCGCGCCGGGCCTGGAGTGCACGCTCACCGGGCCGCGGCTGCGGTTCAGCCACGCGACCACGGTGTGCGTGGTGGGCGCGCCGGCGCCGGTGCGGGTCGACGGCCGGACGGTCCTGCAGTGGGAGCCGGTCGAGGTCCCCGCGGGCGGCGTGCTCGACGTGGGTGCGCCCGCCGGCGCGGGGCTGCGCACGTACGTGCTGGTCGCGGGCGGCCTGGACGTGCCGCGCTACCTGGGCTCGGCGTCGACGTTCCCGCTGGGCGGGTTCGGTGGGTACACCGGGCGCGCGCTCGTCGTCGGCGACGTCCTGCGCCCCGGTGCGCCGGACGAGGACGCGCGCCGCAGCCCCGTGCCGCCCGAGGCGCGGCCGCGGTTCACGCGGTCCTGGCGGCTGGCGGTGCAGGAGGGCCCGCACCCGGCGCCGGACTTCCTCACCCGCGAGGACATGGCGACGCTGCTCGGCGCGACGTGGCAGGTGCAGGCGCACGCGAACCGCACGGGCATCCGCCTGTCCGGCCCGCGGCTGCGCTGGGCGCGCCCGGACGGCGGCGAGGCGGGCATGCACCCGTCGAACGTGCACGACACCCCGTACTCGGTGGGCGCGCTGAACATCAGCGGCGACACCCCGATCCTGCTCGGCCCGGACGGCCCGTCGCTCGGCGGGTTCGCGTGCCCGGTGACGGTCGTGTCGGGGCACGGGTGGAAGCTCGGGCAGATCCGCCCCGGCGACACGGTGCGCCTCGACCCGGTCCCGACGCGCACCGCGGAGCGCCTGCGCACCGACGACCGGCTGCGCGCCGCGGCCCTGCTGCCGCCGGGCGTCGCGGTCGGCCCCGACGGCGACGACGGCGTGCTCGCCGTGGTCCCCGGCGACGCGAACGACGCGGTCGGCCGCCCGCGCGTGCGGTACCTGCGCGGGGGCGACGACAACGTGCTCGTCGAGTACGGACCGCCCGTGCTGGACCTGGGGCTGCGGGTGCGGGTGCACGCGCTCGCGGAGGCGCTGCGCGCGCGGGTGCGCGACGGGCTCGTCGGCGTCGTCGACGTGACCCCGGGCGTGCGGAGCCTGCACGTGCACGTCGACCCGGACGCGCTGCCGGTGCGCACGCTCGTCGGCGTCCTCGTGGAGCTCGAGCACGCGCTGCCGCACACCGACGACGTCGTCGTCCCGTCGCGGCGCGTGCACCTGCCGCTGTCGGCCGACGACCCCGTGGTCGCCGCGGCCGTGGAGCGGTACGTCGCGGGGGTGCGACCGCACGCGCCGTGGCTGCCGTCGAACGCGGAGTTCGTGCGTCGCGTCAACGGTCTCGGCTCGGTCGACGACGTGCTCGCGACGCTGCTGGCCGCGGAGTACCTGGTGCTCGGGCTCGGCGACGTGTACCTGGGTGCGCCGCTGGCGGTGCCGCTCGACCCGCGGCACCGGCTGCTGACCACGAAGTACAACCCGGCGCGCACGTGGACCGCCGAGGGGACGGTCGGCCTGGGCGGGCAGTACCTGTGCGTGTACGGCATGGACTCCCCGGGCGGGTACCAGCTGGTCGGGCGGACCGTGCCGGTGTGGTCGTCGTACGCGCAGCACGGCGCGTTCGAGCCGGGCGTGCCGTGGCTGCTGCGCTGCTTCGACCGCATCGTGTGGCACCCGGTGACGCCCGAGGAGCTGACGGCGCTGCGCGAGGACCTCGCGGCGGGCCGCCGCACGCTCGAGGTCGAGGACGGCTGGTTCTCCGCGCGCGAGCACCGCGAGGCGCTGGAGCGCGACGCCGACGAGATCGCGGCGGTGACGGCCCGGCGTGCGGCGGCGTTCGCCGCGGAGCGCGTCGCGTGGGCCGCGGCCGGCGAGCTCGACGCGCCCGACGAGGCCGCGACGGCACCGCCGACGAGCGCGGCGGCCCGCACCGCCCCGCCGGGGTGCGTGCTCGTCGAGGCGCCGATGGTCGGCGCGGTGTGGCGGGTCGAGGCGCAGGTCGGGGAGCGCGTGCGAGCCGGGGACGCGCTCGTCGCGCTGGAGGCCATGAAGCTCGAGCTGGCCGTGCCCGTCCCCGTCGACGGGCGGCTCGTCGAGGTGCTCGTCGAACCCGGTCAGCAGGTCGCGCCCGGCGAGGCGCTCGCGGTCGTCGCGGTGGGCCCGTGACCCGACCCGCTCGCCCCCGTCCCACCCACCACCCGAAGGAGGCCCGGTGCACCTGACGCCCTCGGACACCGAGAAGCTGCTGCTCGCCGTCGCGGGCATGGTCGCGCGCGACCGGCTCGCGCGCGGCGTGCGGCTCAACTACCCGGAGACGGTCGCGCTGCTCACCACGTGGGTGATCGAGCGTGCCCGCGAGGGGCGGTCGGTCGCGGACCTCATGGTCGAGGGCCGGCAGGTGCTGGGCCGCGACGACGTCATGGACGGTGTCGCGCAGATGCTGCCCGACGTGCAGGTCGAGGCCACGTTCCCGGACGGGCGCAAGCTCGTCACCATCCACGAGCCGATCGCCTGAGGGGGCCGCGGACATGGCAGGCACGACGACGAGCGGGCCGGGTGCGATCCGGCCGGCGCCGGGCCGCGAGGACGAGCCCGTACTCCTCAACGGTGACCGGGCGGCGCACGAGCGGATCACGCTCGTGGTGACGAACACGGGGGACCGGCCGGTGCAGGTCGGCTCGCACGTGCACCTCTCCGACGCGAACGGCGCGCTCGACCTCGACCGGGTCGCGGCGCACGGGTTCCGGCTGGACCTGCCGTCGGGCACGTCGCGGCGGTTCGAGCCGGGCGCGTCGGCGCGGGTGGACGCGGTGACGATCCGCGGGGCGCGGCGCGTGCCGGGGATCCAGCTTGGCAAGGCGGACGGCGGGGCGCTGGGACCGGTGCGCGCGTCGGACGCGCGCTCGTCGGACGACGCGGCGAAGGAGGGCTGAGGCGTGGTCGAGATCTCGCGTGCGCGGTACGTCGCGCTGTACGGCCCGACGACGGGCGACCAGGTGCGCCTGGGCGACACGGACCTGTGGATCGAGGTGACCGAGGACCGCACGTTCGGCGGCGACGAGGCCGTGTTCGGCGGCGGCAAGTCGATCCGGGAGTCGATGGCGCAGGGGTCGACGACCCGCGCGGCGGGCGCGCTGGACACGGTGATCACCAACGCGGTGGTGCTGGACTGGTGGGGCGTGGTGCGCGCGGACGTCGGCATCCGCGACGGGCGCATCGTCGCCCTGGGCCGGGCCGGGAACCCGGACGTGGCGGACGGCGTGCACCCGGACCTGCACATCGGCCCGTCGACGGACGTCATCTCCGGCGAGGGCAAGATCCTCACCGCGGGCGGCATCGACTCGCACGTGCACCTGCTGTCCCCGTCGCAGGTGCACGAGGCGCTCGCGACCGGCCTGACGACGATCGTCGGCGGCGGCACGGGCCCGTCCGAGGGCTCGAAGGCGACCACGGTCACCCCGGGCGCGTGGCACCTGGGCACGGTCCACCGCGCGCTCGACCCGCTGCCGGTCAACGTCCTGCTGCTCGCCAAGGGCAACACGGTGTCCGACGAGGGTCTCGACGAGCAGGCGCTCGCGGGCGCCGCCGGCTACAAGGTGCACGAGGACTGGGGCTCGACGCCCGCCGCGATCGACGCGGCGCTGCGGGCCGCCGACCGGTGGGGGCTGCAGGTCGCGCTGCACTCGGACTCGCTCAACGAGGCGGGGTTCGTCGAGTCGACGCTCGCGGCCATCGCGGGGCGCGGGATCCACGCGTTCCACGCCGAGGGTGCGGGCGGCGGGCACGCGCCGGACATCCTCACGGTCGCCTCGCACCCGAACGTCATCCCGGGCTCGACGAACCCGACCCTGCCGCACACGGTCAACACCGTGGCCGAGCACCTCGACATGCTCATGGTCTGCCACCACCTCAACCCGCACGTGCCGGAGGACCTCGCGTTCGCCGAGTCCCGGATCCGCGCGACGACGATCGCGGCGGAGGACGTGCTGCACGACCTGGGGGCCATGTCGATCACGTCGTCGGACGCGCAGGCGATGGGCCGGATCGGCGAGGTGATCACGCGCACGTGGCAGGTCGCGCACGTGATGAAGGCCCGACGAGGCGCGCTCGACGGCGGCGAGCCCGCGGACAACCTGCGCGCCCGCCGGTACGTCGCGAAGTACACGATCAACCCGGCGGTCGCGCACGGCATCGACGCGTACGTCGGCTCCGTGGAGCCCGGCAAGCTCGCGGACCTGGTGCTGTGGGAGCCCAAGTTCTTCGGCATCCGGCCGTCGGTGGTGCTCAAGGGCGGCGCGATCGCGTGGGGCGCGCTGGGCGACCCGAACGCGTCGATCCCGTCGCCGCAGCCCGTGCTCATGCGCCCCGCGTTCGGGGACGCGATCGCGCCCGAGCTGTCGATGACGTTCGTCGCGCCCGCCGCGCTGGAGGACGGTCTGGCGGACCGCCTCGGCCTGCGCCGCACGCTCGCCGCCGTCGCCGACACCCGCGGGGTCGGCAAGGCGGACATGCGGCTCAACGACGCGATGCCGCGCATCGAGATCGACCCCGAGTCGTTCGCGATCGACGTCGACGGCGAGCGCATCGAGCCCGCCCCCGCCGAGCGCCTCCCGCTCGCCCAGCTCTACACGATGTTCTGACAGGGGGACCCGTGACCGGCCTGCACCCGCCGACGAGCGTGCTGTTCGCGCTGCTCGCGGACGCGCGCCTGCCCACCGGCGGGCACACGCAGTCCGCGGGGCTCGAACCGGCGCTGCTCGCGGGGCTGTCCGTTGCGGACGTCCCCGGGTACGTGGGCGGGCGGCTCGCGACCGTCACCCGCACCGAGGCGGCCGTCGCGGTCGTCGCCCGGCACGTGGCCCTGGGGGAGCCCGACGAGCGCGTGGCCGCCCTGCGCGCCACGTGGGACGCGTGGACCGCCCGCACGCCGGCGCCCGCGCTGCGGGAGACCTCGCAGCGGCTCGGCCGCGGCTACCTGCGCCTCGCGCGGCGGCTGTGGGGCGAGCACCCGGCGGTCGTCGCGCTCGACGCGGCGGTCGCGGCCGTGCGGGTGGCCGCCGGCGAGGCGACCGGCACGCGCGTGCGGGCGTCCGACGACCGCGTGCAGCCGCCCCGCCCGCTCGTCCTCGGGGTCGTCGGCGCGTGCGTCGGGCTCGACGGGCGGCAGGTCGCCCAGCTCGTCGGCTACGACGACGTGCAGACCATCGCCTCGGCGACCCTCAAGCTCGCGCCCGTCGACCCCGCGGACGCGACCGCGTGGGTCGTCGCCGCCGCGCCGACCGTCGAGGCCATGGCCGCCGGCCTCGCGCACCTCACCCGTCCCCAGGACGTCCCCGCGTCCGGTGCCCCGCTCCTCGAGGAGTGGGCGCAGCAGCACGCCCGCCGCACAGAGAGGCTGTTCAGTGCCTGACCACACGCACCACCACCACGCCCCCACCCCGACGCGCGCGCTGCGGCTCGGCGTCGCCGGGCCCGTCGGCACCGGCAAGAGCTCGCTCATCGCGCTCGTCTGCCGCGAGCTCGCGTCCGAGCTGGAGCTCGGCGTCGTCACCAACGACATCTACACCGACGAGGACGCGCGGTTCCTGCGGTCCGCCGGGGTGCTCGACCCCGAGCGGATCCGCGCCGTGGAGACCGGCGCGTGCCCGCACACCGCGATCCGCGACGACGTCACCGCGAACCTGCTGGCCGTCGAGGACCTCGAGGAGGACTTCGCGCCGCTCGACGTCGTGCTGGTCGAGTCCGGCGGCGACAACCTCACCGCCACGTTCTCCCCGGCGCTGGTCGACGCGCAGGTGTTCGTGCTCGACGTCGCCGGCGGCGGGGACGTCGCCCGCAAGGGCGGCCCCGGGATCGGGCGGGCCGACCTGCTCGTCGTGAGCAAGACGGACCTCGCGCCGTACGTCGGCGTCGACGTGCCGCGGATGGTCGCCGACGCGACCGCCGCCCGCGACGGGCGCCCCGTGCTCGCGCTGTCCCGGCACGACCAGGCGTCCGTCGAGGCGCTCAACGACTGGGTGCGCAGCACGCTCGCCGCGCACCGCGCCGGCGAGCACGTCCCGCAGGACCCGGGCCCGATGGCGCCGCACTTCCACGCCGACGAGGAGCACCCCGCCGGGGGCTTCGTCCACACGCACTGACGAGGGGACGACGAGGTGCGGACGACCGTCGAGGTGCAGCGCGCGGGGGACCGCGTGCGGTGCGTGCTGCGTGCCGGTCACCTCGCGCCGCGCGTGCTCACCCAGGACCGCGGCGGGGTGACGGTCGCGCTCGTCGCGACCGGCGCGCTCCTGCTCGGCGGCGACCACGTCCACGTGGACGTGCGCGTCGGGGACGGCGTCGCGCTCGAGCTCGTCGAGACGTCCGGCACCGTCGCCTACCACGGGCGGGGGAGGGCGGCGTCGTGGACCGCCGACGTGCACGTCGGGCGGGGTGCGTCGCTCGTGTGGGACGCGCTGCCGTTCGTCGTGTCCGACGGCGCGGACGTCGCCCGCACGACGAGCCTGCACGTGCACGACGACGGCGCGGCGCTGCTGCGCGAGACGCTCGTGCTCGGGCGCGACGGGCAGCGCGGCGGGCTGCTGCGGTCCGCGACCCGCGCCGTCGTCGGCGGCCGGGACCTGCTGGTCGAGGAGCTCGACCTCACCGGCCCGCACACCGCGCCCGGGGTGCTGGGCGACGCGCGCGTCGTCGACTCCGTGCTGCTCGCCGGGCGCCGGCCGCCGGCGGGTGCGCGCGACGACGAGACACGCGGGCTCGTCGTGCTCGACCTGCACGGCCCCGGCGCGCTGGCCCGCGCGGTCGGCACCGCCGCGCACGTCGCCGACGTCGGCCCGCTCGTCGGCCGCTGGCGCCGGGCCCTCCCGGTGCCCGCCGGCGCGACCGCGCCACCCGACCCGCTCGACCCCACCGACCCGCCCGACCCCACCGACCCGCTCGACCCCACCGACCGACCGACCTCGACCGACGCGCCCGGCGCCGTCACCGGGACCGACGACAGGAGCACGACATGCATGTCCCCGACCACGTGATCGACCCCGCCACGAGCATCGCGACCGCCGTGGTCGCCGGTGCCGCGCTCACGCACGCCGTCCGCCGCGTCCGCGCCGACGCGACCCGGGAGCAGGTGGCCCTGACCGCGGTCGCGTCGGGCTTCGTGCTCGCCGCGCAGATGGTGAACTACCCGGTCGCGCCCGGAACGAGCGGGCACCTCGTCGGTGCGGCGCTGGCCGCCGCGCTCGTCGGGCCGTGGCTCGGGGCGCTCGCCGTCACCGCGGTGCTGCTGGTGCAGGCGGTGCTGTTCGCCGACGGCGGGATCACCGCGCTCGGGGTGAACACCCTGCTCATGGCGGGTGTCGGCACGCTCGTCGGCTGGTCCGTGCAGCGCCTGGTCGCCCGGGCCGCCGCGCGCGTCCCCGACACCGGCCGCGTGGCGCTCGCCGCCGCGGCCGGTGCGCTCGCGTCGGTCCCGGCCGCGGCGCTCGCGTTCGTCGCCCTGTACGCGCTCGGCGGCACGGCCGACCTCGGGCTCGGCGCGGTCACGGCCGCGATGCTCGGCGTCCACGCCGCGATCGGCCTGGGCGAGGCGCTCGTCACCGGCGCGGTCGTCGCCGCCGTCGCCGCGCTCGCCCCCGGCCTCACCGCCCTCGACACCCGGGCCCGCACCCGCACCGCCGTCCGCCGCGGCGTCCTCGCGCTCGGCGCCGCGTCCGTCGTCACCGCCGGGGGTCTGTCGGCGCTCGCCGTCGGCACGCCGGACGGGTTCGAGTGGGCGGCGCAGCGCGTCGGCTTCGACCACACCTTCGGCGCCGCGCTCGTCGAGTCCCCGCTCGCCGGGTACGGCGCGGTCACCGGTGTCCCCGGCGGCCTCGCCGGCCTCGCGGGCGTCGTCGCGGTCGCGGGCCTCGTCGCCCTCGGCCTCCGCCGCGCTTCGACCGCCCGGGTCTGACCGTCCCGCGGTCGGTCTCGGTCGAACGCCAGCGTCTCCACGGGTCGGCCGGTCACGGCGGCCACCAGGTCGAAGTCCTTGTCGACGGCGAGCACCGTCAGCCCCAGCTTCTCGGCGGTCGCCGCGACAAGGAGGTCGGGGATCGACACCGCGCGGTGCTCGCCGCGCTCGGCAAGGAGCACCTGGACCTCGAGGGCACGGTTCTCGATACCGGGGGTGAGGTACTCCACGGGCATGAGGGACACCGGCGGGATCTCGGCCGCCTGCCGTGCGAGGCGCGCCGTGACGGCCGAGAACCCCGCGGACTTGTCGTGATGACGGCCCACAGCATCCGGTGACGCACGCGGACGCCACGGAGTTGCTGTCGACGGGACGTCGAGCCTCCACCGCGGCTCGGCACGGCGTGGAAGGATGCCCGCATGGCCACCTCGCTTCTCAACCGGGCGATCTACTCCTACGCGGACGTCGATCGGCTTGTCGGGGTGCACGCAGGTACCGCCCGACGTTGGCTCGAGGGATACACCCGAGGGGGCCACTTCTACGATCCTGTGTTGCGGGCCGAGCCCACCGGGTCCGACATGGTGACCTGGGGCGAGATGGTCGAGGCTCGCCTGCTCGCGGAGTTCCGCAGTCGCGAGGTCCCGGTGCAGCGCCTTCGCCCCGCGATCGTGCGGCTCCGTGCCGAGTTCGGGCCGTACCCGCTCGCGCACGCGCACACGCTCCTCGATGTCGAAGCTCGCGAGCTGGTGCGGATCGTGGAGGACGAGGTGGGCCTCGACAGCCGGCTCCGCCTCGTCGTCGTCCGCAACGACCAGTTCCTGCTCACGGAGACGACCGAGCGATTCCGTGCCGCGGTCGAGTACGAGGACGGGATCGTCAGCCGGTTCCGTCCCCAGTCACGGATCCCTGAGGTCGTGATGGACGCGCAGCGCGCCTTCGGGCAGCCCGCCGTTCGCAACGTGCGTACGGACGCCCTTGCCGAGGCGTACCGCGCGGGCGCCACGCGTGAAGAGCTTGCTGACCTCTACGACCTCACGAACGAGCAGGTCGACTCCGCGCTCCGCTTCGAGATGATCGTCGGCGATCAGGCCGCCTGAGCGGACGCGTGTACTTCACGGACGAGAACGCGCTCGGGTTGGGCAAGCTCTTGTGCCGAGCCGGGCGTGACGACGTACTGTTCCCGGGCCATCCGTCGCTGCCCGAAGTGCTCCTCGGGACCTTGGACATCGTCTGGATGCCCTTGATCGCGGCCCGTGGTCTGGTCGTGCTCACCCGGGACAAGCGGATCCGGACGCGGCCCGCCGAGCTCCGGGCGTACCTGGAGTGCGGCATCCGGTCGGTGTGGATCGGCGCGAAGCGCGACCTCGCGCCGCAGGACCAGGTCGATCTCTTCCTGCGCCACGAGGCGCGTCTTCAGCGCGAGATCGTCAAGCGCGGCGACGGGCCGTGGGCACTCGCCCTCGGCGAGACCGGCCTGCGGCCGCTACGGCTCGACGCGCCGTGATCGTGGGGTCGCGTTAGAGCCCCAAGGCGTGCTGGGTGGCCAGGAGGGTCTGGGCCGAGTGCTGGAGCTGGTCCTCCTCGGCGGGCGTCGTCGCCACGTCCGGGACGTACTGCACGCCGCCCGCACCGACGACGCTCGGCACGGACAGCGCCACGCCGTGCAGCCGGTGCAGGCCGTCGTGCACGGTGCTGACCGGCAGCACGGCGTGCTGGTCCCCGAGGACGGCCTCGACGATCCGCGCGCACGCCAGCCCGATCGCGAGGTTCGTCGCGCCCTTGCCCGCGATGATCCGGTACGCCGCCTGCCGCACGTCCTGCGTGATCGCCTGGAGCTCGGCGGCGGTGAACCGGTGGCCGTCGGGGGCGACCCAGTCGAGCACGGGCGTCGTGCCGATCCGCGCCTGCGACCACAGCGCGAAGCCGGTGTCGCCGTGCTCGCCCACGATGTCGGCGTGCACGCTGGACGCGGACACCTGCGCGCGGTCCGCGACGAGCCGGCGCAGCCGGGACGTGTCGAGCACCGTGCCCGACGAGAACACCTGCGAGGCGGACAGGCCGGTGATCCGCTGCGCGGCGACGGTCAGCACGTCGCACGGGTTGGTGACGATGCAGAACACGGCCCCCGGTGCCTGCTCGACGAGCGTCGGCATCAACCGCTCGAGGAGCAGCAGGTTGGTCCCCGCGAGGTCGAGCCGCGTCTGCCCGGGCCGCTGCTTCGCGCCCGCGGTGACGACGACGACGTGCGACCCCGCCACGACGGACGGGTCGGCGCCGCCGACGACCGTGCCGCCCGTGAACCACGTCCCGTGCGCGAGGTCGAGCACCTCCGCCTCGACCTTCGCGCGGTCGACGTCGTACAGCGCGACGGTGCGCGCGGAGCCGCGGATGAGCGCGGCGTACGCGACGCTCACCCCCACGCTCCCGGCGCCGACGACGGTCAGCCTGGAGTTCTCGGTCCGGGCCATGCGGCCACGCTAGCCGCGGCCCCCGGACCGGGCACGACGAGCGTGCGCGCTCAGCGGCGGTCGCGGCCCGGGACGCGCAGGCCGCTGGCGCGCAGCCGGCGGACGAGCTCGCGGGTGCCGACCGGGACGGCGCCGAGGGCGACGAGCTCGTCGTAGCGCTCGTCGGGCACGTCGTAGTGGTCGAGGTCGAACGCGCGCGGTGGGATCCCGGCGCGCGCGGCGAACGCGTGCAGCTCGTCGAGCGAGGTGTCCGAGACCAGGTGCGACCACAGCCGCTCGTGGCGCGGCCACAGCGGAGGGTCGAGCAGGATCACGGCGCCGCGGCCCCGTCCGGGGGGACGGCGGCACCCGCGCCGGTGTCCTCGACGGGGTCGGGCGCGACGAGCGCCTGGGCGGCGGCCTCCGCGTCGTGCCGGGCGATCTCCTTCTCCAGGCGCTGCAGCTCGGCCTCGACGTTCTGCCGGGCCGGCTCCTCCCACGCCGCGCCCAGCGGCGAGGAGAACAGCGACGGGCGGGACAGCAGCTTGCGCAGGATCCGCGCGCGGGCCCGCGCGTAGTCCGGGGCGGGCACGTGCGCGTACTCGGCGCGCACGTCCTGCAGGTACGCCTTGTAGCGCTGCGGCTCGCTCGCGAGCATCGCGAGGTCCGCGTCGCACAGCACGGCGCAGTCCGGGTCCTTCGGGTCGGGGGAGTGCCGCACGAGCGCCGTCACCAGGTCGTGCACGCGCATCGCGTGCTTCTCCGGGACGCCGAGCCCGACCAGCTCCTCGTACGCGAGGCGCGCGCTCGCGGCCTCGTCCTCCCCGCCCTTGCTCGCGTACGCCTTGCGCTCCGCGGAGTCGAAGACCGCCCCGTGGTACCAGGCGGCGAGCCGCACGAGGTCGGGCTCGTGGCTCTCCTCCTCGATCTCGTCGACGCGGACGAGGACCTCGACGAGGTGCTTGACGTTGTGGAAGTTCCGGCCCGGCGACAGCCACCGCTCGAGCAGGCGCTCGGCGACGGCGCGGATCTCGTCCGGCTGCGCGGTGGCTCCAGCCCCGACGACGTTGCGGACGAAGGCGGGCACCAACCAGGCAGGCGCTTCGAGGACGCCCATGACCACCCTCACGACGACGACTAGGACGGGCCAGCATAGCCCCGCCCCGCGGGCCGGGCCCCTCGGGTTCAGCGGGCGGTCGCCTCGTCCGACGACGGTGCGACGGGGACCTCGACGCGGACGGTCGTGCCGCCGCCGGGCGTCTGCGTGATGCGCACGCCGCCGTCGTGGGCCGTGACGATCGCGGCGACGATGGCCATGCCGAGGCCGGAGCCGCCGGAGTGGCGGCCGCGGGAGGCGTCGACCCGGTAGAACCGCTCGAACACGCGCGCGGCGTGCTCCGGGTCGATGCCGGGTCCGTGGTCGCGGACCTCGACGACGCCGACGGGACGGGCCGCGCCCGCGGGCTCGTCGGGACCGGGCGCCCGCTCGGCGAGGCCGACGGCGATCTCGACGGGTGTGCCGGCGGGGGTGTGCTGGACGACGTTCCCGACGAGGTTGGCGACGACCTGGCGCAGCTGCGCCTCGTCGCCGTGCACGACGACGGGGCCGGTGGTGCCGCCCTCGGTCAGGGGCAGGATGCGGGCGGTGCGGGTCGGGTCGAGGGCGCGCAGGTCGCTGACGGCGTCGGCGGCGACGACGGTGAGGTCGACGGGGGCGCGGCGGGTCTCGCGCTTCTCGTCGAGGCGCGCGAGCGACAGCAGGTCCTCGACCAGGTTGCCCATGCGGGTCGCGGAGCCCTCGATGCGGCCGAACGTGTCGTCGACCTGCTCCTTCGAGGTGAGCGCGCCCATGCGGTAGAGCTCGCCGTAGCCGCGGATCGCGGCGAGCGGGGTGCGCAGCTCGTGCGACGCGTCGGCGACGAACCGGCGCATGCGCGCTTCGGACGCGGTGCGTGAAGCGAACGCCTGCTCGACCTGGGCGAGCATGCCGTTGAGCGCGGCGCCGAGCCGCCCGACCTCGGTGGAGGTGGGGGCGGCGGGGACGCGCTGGGAGAAGTCGCCGGCGGCGAACGCGGCGGCGGTCTGCTCGATGCGCCGCAGGGGCCGCAGGGACCGGTGCACCGCCCACCAGCCGGCGAGCCCGCCGAGCACGAGGATCACGACGCCGGACCCGGCGAGCACGCCGATCATCGACCGGACGGTCGCGGACACGTCCTCCAGGGGCAGGGCGACGATGATCGCGACCTGCTGCCCCGTCGCGTTCTCGGTGCCGGGGTAGGCGATCGCGCGCCACTGCGAGCCGGTGCTCGACGAGACGGTGAACGGCTCGCCCTGCCGCTCGGTCGCCTGCTCGACGGTCAGCGCCGGCAGGCTCGGGATGCCGCGCTCGCGCAGCGCGCTCGCGCGCGGGGAGAACAGGGAGCCGAACCGCCCGTCCTTGACGTAGACGCCCAGGTAGTCGGTGGGCAGGCTCGAGCCCTCCCACGGCAGGAGGCTGCTGGTCGCGTTGACCTGCGCGAGTCCCTCGGTGCGGAGCTTGTCGTCGACCTGCCCGACGAGCGTGCGCTCCAGCAGTGCGGTCGCGGTGACGCCCGCGAGCACGAGGCCGACGAGCAGCAGCAGCGTGGAGATCGTGACGAGCCGCGCGGACAGCGGTACCCGCTCCCACCAGGCCGGTCGGCGCTCGTCGTCGCCGTCCGTGGGGACGTCGGGCGTCGCCGACGAGGGTGCGGGCGCCGACGAGGCCGCGGGCGCGGCCGGTGCGGGCGGGCTCGTCGGGACGTCGGACGCGCTCGTCGGTGCCTCGGACGTGCTCGTCGGCGCCCCGGGCGGGGGCGGGACGGGACCCGGGTCGCGGTCGGTCACGACGCCGAGCGCAGCAGGTAGCCCACCCCGCGCTTGGTGTGGATCAGGGGCGGCAGCCGCTCACCGTCCGGGCCGGTGAGGGTGTCGACCTTGCGGCGCAGGTAGGAGATGTAGGACTCGACGATGTTCGCGTCGCCGCCCCAGTCGTACTGCCACACGTGGTCGAGGATCTGCGTCTTCGACAGCACGCGCCCGGCGTTGAGCATGAGGTAGCGCAGGAGCTTGAACTCGGTGGGGGACAGGTCGATCTCCCGCCCGGCGCGGCGGACCTCGTGGGAGTCCTCGTCGAGCTCGAGGTCCGCGTACCGGATGACGTTGGAGTCGTCGACCGCGGCGGCGGACGTGCGGCGCAGGACCGCGCGGATGCGCGCCACGACCTCCTCGAGGCTGAACGGCTTGGTCACGTAGTCGTCGCCGCCCACGGTGAGGCCCTGGACCTTGTCCGCGGTGTCGTCGCGCGCCGTGAGGAACAGCACGGGGACGTGCCGGCCCTTCTCCCGCAGGCGGCGGGTCACCGTGAACCCGTCCATGTCGGGGAGCATCACGTCGAGCACGACGAGGTCCGGCTCGAGGTCCCGAGCGAGCCGCAGGGCCGAGCCGCCGTCCGCGGCCGCGTGCACCTCGAAGCCCGCGAACCGCAGGCTCGTGGCCAGCAGCTCGCGGATGTTCGGCTCGTCGTCCACGACGAGCAGGCGTGCCTCGGGCTCGGTCGCGTGCGTGCTCATACCGTCGATGATCCCGCCGCAGCCTGGGGGTTGCCTGGGAAACCGCTGGGACGTCGACCGGTCGGGTGGCGTCCCGCGAATCGGTTCGATCCGCGAGATCGTCGGACACCGTGTTTCGGACGCGCGACCAGCAGCAGGTAGCGTCGGCGGACGTGACCGTGCGACTGACCGTGGTGCAGAGCTCCCCCGAGGCCCCGCTCGACCGCCTGGCGGGCTGGTGGGACGACGCCGAGCTGACCGTGGTGCGCGCCTGGGAGGGTGAGCCCGTCCCGGCGGTGGACCAGGTGGGCGACGGCCTCGTCGTCCTCGGCGGCCCCATGAACGCCTACGACGACGCCGGGACCCCGTGGCTGCCCGCGCTGCGCGCGCTGCTCGCCGACGCGGCCCGCACGTCCGTCCCCACGCTCGGCATCTGCCTGGGCGCGCAGCTCCTCGCCGCCGCGACCGGCGGCCGCGTGCAGGTGGCCGCGCCCCCGGGGCCCGAGACCGGGGTCGTCGACATCTGGTGGCGGCCCGAGGCGGCGTCCGACGCGCTCGTCGGCCCGCTCGTGGCCGGCCTGCCCGGCCACCCGGAGCGCAAGGTCAGCGCGCAGCCGACCATGCACTCCGACGCGGTCGTCGACCTGCCGCCGGGCGCCGTGTGGCTCGCGTCGTCGAACCAGTACCCGTACCAGGCGTTCCGCGTGGGGCGGGCGTGGGGCGTGCAGTTCCACCCGGAGGTCTCCACGGAGAACCTGCGCGTCTGGGCGGGCTACCACGAGGCGCTCGACACCGAGGCGCTCCTGGCGTCGTACGCGGCGCGCGAGGACGAGCTCGTCGCGACCGGTCGGGTCCTGGCCGGGGCGTTCCTCGACGTGGTCCGCGAGGCGGCCGACGCCCCCGTCTCCGCCTGAGCCGCGCGCGTGCCGTCGTACCGCGTGCGCGCGTTCGTCGGCACGCTGCGGCCCGGCACGTCCGCGCCCGAGCTGCTGCCCCAGGCGGTCGACTTCGCGCGCACGCTGGTGACGGTCGAGGCGTGGGACGTCGAGGTCGTGCGGCGCCGCGCGCGCGTCACGATCCGCTACCAGGCGGACGACGACGCGACCGCCCGCCGTGCGGGCTGGGCGGTGCTGCACCACCTCGACGAGCGCGCCGAGATCGAGGGCCGCACCGTCACCCGCCGCTTCGGCTCCCGCTGGTACCCACTCCGCCCCTGACCCCCCGCTCTCGTCACCACCCCCGCCCCCGGCCCTCGACCCCGCGCTTCCTCCGGCTCTCCCGACCCTTACCCGGAGCGATGACGGTCTCGCGCGCCAGGACGACCGCGACCCCGCGGTTGCTCCGGCTTCGTCGTCCCATTCCCGGAGTGACGACGGGGTCGGGGAGGGGGACGGGGCGACGACGAGGGGTCAGGCGACGCCCAGGTCCTCCGCGTCCTTGATCGTGTAGGCGTAGCCCTGCTCGGCCAGGAAGCGCTGGCGGTGCGCGGCGAACTCCTGGTCGACGGTGTCGCGCGCGACGACCGTGTAGAAGTGCGCGGTCCGCCCCGACGCCTTGGGGCGCATGATCCGGCCCAGCCGCTGCGCCTCCTCCTGCCGGGACCCGAACGACCCCGACACCTGGATCGCCACGGACGCCTCGGGCAGGTCGATGGAGAAGTTCGCGACCTTCGAGACGACGAGCTTGGTGATCTCCCCGGCGCGGAACGCGTCGAACAGCCGCTGCCGCTCCCGCACCGTGGTCTCCCCGGTGATGAGGTCGGCGCCGATGTGCTCGGCGAGCTCGTGGAGCTGGTCGAGGTACTGGCCGATCACGAGCGTCGGCTCGCCCTCGTGCTGCGCGACGAGCTGCTCGACCACCCGGTTCTTGCCCGACGCGGTCGCGGCGAGCCGGTACTTGTCCTCCGGCTCGGCGGTCGCGTAGGTCATGCGGTCGGAGTCGGGCAGGGTGAGGCGGACCTCGATGCACTCGGCGGGCGCGATGTAGCCCTGCGCCTCGATGTCCTTCCACGGCGCGTCGAACCGCTTGGGGCCGATGAGCGAGAACACCTCGTCCTCGCGGCCGTCCTCGCGCACGAGCGTCGCGGTCAGGCCGAGCCGGCGGCGGGCCTGCAGGTCCGCGGTCATGCGGAAGATCGGCGCGGGCAGCAGGTGCACCTCGTCGTAGAGGATGAGCCCCCAGTCGCGGGCGTCGAGCAGCTCGAGGTGCGAGTACACGCCCTTCCGCTTGGTGGTGAGCACCTGGTAGGTCGCGATGGTGACGGGGCGGATCTCCTTGCGGGAGCCGGAGTACTCGCCGATCTCGTCCTCGGTGAGCGTGGTGCGGCGCACCAGCTCGTCGCGCCACTGCCGGGCGGACACGGTGTTGGTGACGAGGATGAGCGTCGTGGTCTGGGACCGGGCCATGGCACCGGCGCCGACGATCGTCTTGCCCGCGCCGCAGGGGAGCACGACGACCCCGGACCCGCCGTGCCAGAACCCCTCGACGGCCTGCTCCTGGTAGGGCCGCATGGCCCAGCCGTCGGTGGACAGCGCGATGGGGTGCGCCTCGCCGTCGACGTACCCGGCGAGGTCCTCGGCGGGCCAGCCGAGCTTGAGCAGCACCTGCTTGAGGTGGCCGCGCTCGGAGGGGTGGACGACGACGTCGGTCTCGTCGAGCCGCGTGCCGAGCAGACCCGCGGTGCGCTTGGACTTCATGACCTCGGCGAGCACGGCCGGGTCGAGGGCGTGCAGGACGAGCCCGTGGACCGGGTCCTGGACCAGCTGGAGCCGCCCGTAGCGGGCCATCGTCTCGGCGACGTCGACGAGCAGCGCGTGCGGCACCGGGTAGCGGGAGTACTCGAGGAGCACGTCGACGACCTGCTCGGCGTCGTGCCCGGCGGCGCGTGCGTTCCACAGGCCCAGCGGCGTGAGCCGGTAGGTGTGCACGTGCTCCGGGGCGCGCTCGAGCTCCGCGAACGGCGCGATGGCGCGGCGGCACGCGTCGGCCTGGTCGTGGTCGATCTCGAGCAGCAGCGTCTTGTCGCTCTGGACGATGAGCGGTCCGGTCACGTGACCTCCTGGTCGTGGGTGTCGGCGGCGCGCTGCACCGCGCCGATCCGGTGCACGGCGACGGTCAGCTCGGACTCGCGCACGGGGTCGGCGGCACGCAGCCGGCCGCCCTCGACCCGCAGGGGTCGCAGCAGCCGGCGCTCGGGCCGCCCGTTGGGGCCGACGAGCTCGACCCACACGTTCTCGCGGGCGGCGGCGGCGTCGCGCAGGAGTGCCAACGCGGCGGCGGGGTCGTCTGTTCCTGCGGCGGGTGCGGGCGCGCTCGTCGTGCCGACCGCCGGGTCGTCGGCGGCCGCGGCGGTGTGCCGGGCGTCGGCGGAGCGCAGGCGCCGCACCAGGGCGGCGGTGTCGGGCGTGCGGGTCACCACGGGCGACGGGGTGCGCCGGGAGCCGCGACGACGAGCGCGGCGCACGGTCCGCTCGAGGTGCAGCACCTGCCCGTCGGGGGTCTCCGCGACGGGCGACAGGCCGTGCGCGCGCAGCGTCTCGACGACCTCGTGCGTGGACGCCTGCGCGGCGAGCACGGTCGGCGCGAGCTGCAGCAGCCCGAGGTCCGCGAGCCGCGGGTCGTCCGCGAGCCCGGCGAGCAGCGCGGGGTCGTCGGCGCGCAGGTACGACGAGGCCGCGCCGGCCCGCAGGCGCCCGTGCCGCCGGGCGGCGTCCCGCACGAGGTAGTCGAGGGCCTGCGGGATCCCGCCGCGGGAGAACTGCCCGAGCCGGTCGACGAGCTCGTCGGCGGTGAGCCCGTCGTCGAGCGCGCGGCGCACGGAGTCGGGCGTGAACCGCACGGTGAGCGCGCCGCCGCGGCTCTCGACGACGGCCGCGCGCTCGACGAGCGCCTCGAGCGGGGCGCTCGGCCGCCCGGGCACGATCCCGGTGAGGTCCCCCTGCAGCAGCAGGTCCTCGACCTCGGGCGACAGCCCGGCGGCGAACGTCGCGGCCGACCGCTCCTCGGGAGCCGGGGAGTCGGGCGCCGGGGAGGGAGCGGGGGACGACAGGACGCGGGCCGCGTCGCTCAGGGCGCCCGCGCCCAGGACGCCGAGCGTCGTGGCCTCCGCGAGGACCGCCTCGACCGCGCCGCGCGGCGGCACCGTGCGCGGGGTCGACCACCCGAGCGCCGCGACCACGTCGTCCGCGGTCGGCGCGGCGCCCGGCTCGCGCGCGAGCACGCCCAGCACCGCGCGGCGCAGGCGCGGCGCCCACGGCCGGGACAGCTCCGGGTCCAGCGCCGCGATCAGCGACCCCCGCTCGTCGCGCGAGCCGACGAGCCACGGCGTGCGGGTCGTCGCGAGCCACGCGGACGCCAGCGCCACCCACCGCTGCGGCAGGTCCAGCCCCGCCCAGGAGTCGGCGTCCGTCGTCGGGGCGAACACCGCGGGCTCGTCGTCGTCCACCGCCAGCAGCCCGGCCGCGGACGCGAGCTCGACGACGAACGCCGCCTCCCGCTCCTCGACCTCGAGCGTCGCGGCCGTGCGGCGCAGGTCCCGCACCCCGAGCCCGCCCGCGCGCAGCACGCCCGGCGGCTCCTGCTCCCAGGTCCGCAGCAGCCGCGCGACGAGCCGCACGCACCGCTCGCCGGCGCTCGCGGACTCCGCCGCGACCGTCTCGGGCGACCGGTGCGGCACCTGCGTCAGGTCCGGCGGGACGGCCACGCCGCGGTGCGTGCGCCCGCCGCGCAGCGCGAGCGCGACCGACGCGGGCAGCAGCACGTGCCGGCCCGCGCCGCGCACCAGCAGGCGCCGGGCCACGAGCATCGCGACCGCGTCCCCGGGCGGCGAGCCCGGCCCGGGCGCGAGGCCCACGGGCGGGCCCCACGTGAGCGCGTCGAGCACCGCGCGGGCCGGGGCGGCGAGCGGGTCGTCGTCGGACGGCAGCGCGGTCGGGTCCGCGGGCCCGGCGACCTCGAGCGCGAGCCCGGCCGGGTGCGCCCCGAGCAGCTCCGCGACCCCGGGCGCCAGCGCGAGGCGCTCGTCGTCCGGGTAGAGCAGCGCGAGCGCGAGCGCCTCGTCGGTCGCCCGCACCACCTCGTCGTGCGGGCCGCCCGCGACCGCGTCCTGCACCTGCGCGCGCGTCGCGCCGCCCAGCGCCGCGACGGCCTCGAGCACCTGCACGACGACCGCGTCGACCCCCGCGAGCGCGCGCTCCAGGCTCGCGCGCCCCGTGGCCCGCACCGCGAGCGACGTGAGCGTGCCCGGGAACGGCGACGCGAGGTCCGGGCGCCGCGCGAGCAGCACCGCGAGCTCCTCGTCGGACGACGAGCGCAGGTGCGCGGTGAACGTGGGCATCCGCACCACGATACGTGGCCCGCCTGCGCGCACGCAGCGCGGCCCGGCGCCGGGTAGCGTCGGCCGGACGAGCAGGGGACCAGCACGTGGAGGACGACGTGGACGAGCTCACCGGTCTGTACGACGACGCGCGGGCGATGCTGCCCGAGCTCGCGGAGCTGCGGCACGCGCTGCACCGGGTCCCCGAGCTCGGGCTGCACCTGCCGCGCACGCAGGCCCTGGTGCTCGAGGCGCTCGAGGGGCTCGGCCTGGAGGTCACGACGGGCGAGTCCCTGACCTCGGTGGTCGCGGTCCTGCGCGGCGCCCGCCCCGGCCCCGCCGTGCTGCTGCGCGGCGACATGGACGCGCTGCCCGTCACCGAGGACACGGGCGAGCCGTTCACCTCGGAGCACGAGGGCCTCATGCACGCGTGCGGTCACGACATGCACGTCGCCGGGCTCGTCGGCGCCGCCCGGCTGCTCGCCGCGCGCCGGGACGAGATCGCGGGGTCCGTGGTCCTCATGTTCCAGCCCGGCGAGGAGGGCGACGGCGGCGCGGAGTACATGATCCGCGAGGGCGTGCTCGACGCGGCGGGCGAGCGCGTGGTCGCCGCGTACGGCGTGCACGTCTCCGGCGGGCTGCTGCCGCACGGCGTGGTCGCCGGGCGCGCCGGCACCGCGATGGCCGCACCCGACGACGTGACGGTCACGGTGCACGGCGTGGGCGGCCACGGCTCCGCCCCGCACCGCGCGGCCGACCCGGTGCCGGTCGCCGCGGAGATCGTGCTCGCGCTGCAGGCGATGGTCACGCGCCGGTTCGACGTGTTCGACCCGGTCGTCGTGACGGTCGGCTCGATCCACGCGGGCACCGCGAACAACGTCATCCCGGCGTCGGCGACGCTCGAGATCACCGTCCGCACGTTCTCGCAGGACACGTGGACCGCGGCGCCCGACCGGCTGCGCGAGGTGTGCGAGCACGTCGCCGCCGCGCACGGCATGACCGCGACCGTCGACTACCGGCGCGGCTACCCGGTCACCGTCAACGACCCGCACGAGCTGGACCGCACCGCGCGCCTGGCGCGCTCGCTGTTCGGCGACGACGCGTGGGTCGAGATGCCCTCGCCGCTGGCCGGCGGCGAGGACTTCTCGTACGTGCTGCAGGAGGTGCCCGGCGCGTTCGTCTTCGTCAGCGCGATCCTGCCCGGCGAGGACCCGCGCACCGCGCCGTACAACCACTCGCCGCAGGCCCGGTTCGACGACGAGGCGCTGACCCGCAGCGCCGCGCTGCTCGCGGGCCTCGCGCTGGACCGCCTGGCCGAGGGCTGACGCCTGGCCGGTCCCGCGGCCGCGGTCGGCCGGCGTCAGGAGACGTGGGTGGGGGCGGGCGTCAGGCGAGCAGCGCGGCGGCGATCGCCTCGACCGCGGGCGCGAGCTGGCCGAACGACTGCCGGTACAGCTCGTCCGAGCCGCCGTACGGGTCGAGCACGTCGTCCTCGCCCCGGCCCGCCTGGGGGCGCACGGCCGTGGCGAGGCGCGGCAGGGCCCGCACCCGCTCACCGGGCGTCGCGCCGGCCGCGTGCAGGTCGGCGGGGTCGACGTGCTCGAGCAGGCGCGCGAGCTCCAGGAGCGTGAACGTGCGGCGCACCAGCGCGGGCACGGTCTCGACGATCGCCGCGCGGTGCCGGCGCGCGAGCGCGAGCACGAGGTCCGCGTCCCGCGCGACCGTCGCGTTGAGGCGGCGCGCGGCGAAGCCCGACGCGTCCGCGCCCGCGGCCGCCATGAGCGGCACCATCGGCGCGCTCACCGGCGCGCCCACGACGCCGCGGGTGCCCGCGGACGCGACGACCACGTCGGTGCCCGCGAGGCGCGCGGCCAGCAGCCGCTCCACGGCGGGCGAGCGGCAGATGTTGCCGGTGCACACGGCGAGCACGAGGGCGGGCTCGGGGGCGGTCGTCACCCCGCCATGATGCCGGAGGACGGCCCGCCGCAGGCGGGAACGAAAGGACGTGCGCGGCCCGGTAGCCTTGCCCCGACGTAGTTCTTCTCACGACAGGGGTCTGCCGTGCCTACCGGCAAGGTCAAGTGGTTCGACACCGAGCGAGGGTTCGGCTTCATCGCGTCCGACGACGGCGGCGAGGTCTTCCTGCACGCCTCGGCGCTGCCCGCCGGCGTGACCGCGCCGAAGCCGGGCACCAAGGTCGACTTCGGCGTGGCCGACGGCAAGCGCGGCCCGCAGGCGCTGTCCGTGAAGCTGCTCGACCCGCTGCCGTCCGTCGCGAAGGCGCAGCGCCGCAAGCCCGACGAGATGGTCGTCGTCGTCGAGGACCTCATCAAGGTCCTCGACCGCGTGGGCGGTGACCTGCGCCGCGGCCGCTACCCGGACCCCGCGCGCGGTCGCGCGTACGCGCAGGCGCTGCGCGCCGTCGCCGACGAGCTCGAGGGCTGAGGCGTGGCGACGGCCACGAGGTCCCGTGACGCCGTGCTGAGCGGCGCGGTGGACCTCGCGCGGGCGGTCGCGGCGGAGATCGCGTCCGACCCGTCGGACGTGGGTGAGCACCTGGGCGTCGTCGTCGAGGGCGAGCGCCTGGTCTCGCACCGGTTCGCGTGCCTCGCGCGCGGCTACCGGGGCTGGGAGTGGACGGTCACGCTCGCGCGGGTCGCGCGCGCCCGGACCGCGACGGTCTGCGAGGCGCACCTGCTGCCCGGCCCGGACGCGATCCTCGGCAAGCCGTGGGTGCCGTGGGCGGAGCGCCTGCGCCCGGGGGACATCGGCCCCGGCGACGTGCTGCCGTTCCGGCCCGACGACCCGCGCCTCGAGCCGGGCTGGACGCCCACGGGCGACGAGGAGCTGGACTCGGTCGCGATCGACGAGCTCGCGCTCGCCCGCGTGCGGGTGCTGTCGCCGCAGGGCCGCGACGAGGCCGCCGAGCGCTGGTACCGCGGGTCGCGGGGTCCGACGAGCGCGGGGTCGCTCGCGTCGTCGGCGGCGTGCTGGTCGTGCGGGTTCCTGGTGCCGCTCCAGGGGTCGCTGGGCACCGTGTTCGGGGTGTGCGCGAACGAGTGGTCGCCGGACGACGGCAAGGTCGTCTCGCTCGACCACGGGTGCGGCGCGCACTCGGAGACGGACGTCGAGGCCGCCGCGAGCGACTGGCCGGCGCCGGACCCGCTGATCGACGAGGGTCGCCTGGAGATCGTCGCGACGACCGCGGCCCCGGCGGAGGCGGACGTCTCCGACGAGAACGCCGACGAGTCCGCGGCGGACTCGGCCGCGGACGAGGCGCCGGTCGCGGTGCCCGCTGCGTCCACCGAGGCCGCCGCGCAGGCGGACGCGCCCGCGGGCGAGGACCAGCCGCCGGTCGTCGTCGAGGGGGCCGACGCGACCGACGCCGAGGCGGACTCGCCCGACCAGGATCGGTGACCCCGGACCCGTTCGGCACCGCCGCGCTGAGAGCGGCGGCCCTGACGGCGTGGCGCGTGTCGCCCGCGCGCCTGCGCGAGGACGCGAACCACGAGGAGGACCACGCGCGCGGCTACTACCGCGACCGCGTGGTCGTCGAGCTCGCGCAGAACGCCGCCGACGCGGCGGTGCGCGCGGGCGTGCCGGGCAGGCTGCTGCTGCGGCTGACCCGGACGGACGAGGGCACGACGCTCGTCGCGGCGAACACGGGCGCCCCGCTCGACGAAGCGGGGGTCGCGGCGCTGTCGTCGATGCGCGCGTCCGCGAAGCGCGACGGGGACCCGGGCGTCGTCGGCCGGTTCGGCGTGGGGTTCGCGGCGGTGCGCGCGGTGTCCGACGAGATCTCGGTGCTGTCGACCACGGGCGCGGTCCGGTTCTCCCTGCGGGACACGGCGACGGAGGTCGCCGACCTCGCGGCGCGGGTCCCGGCGCTCGCGCAGGAGCTGGTGCGCCGCGACGGGTCGCTGCCGGCGCTGCGGCTGCCGTTCGCGGCGCAGGGCCGCCCGCCGGAGGGCTTCGACACGGCGGTGGTGCTGCTGCTGCGCGACGAGGTCGCGGCCGACGAGGTGCGCGCGCTGCTGCACGCGGTCGACGACGCGCTGCTGCTCGCGCTGCCGGGCCTCACGGAGGTGGTGGTCGAGGACGAGACGTCCGACGGCGGCCCGCGGCGGCTCACGGACGTGGGCGCGCGGTGGTTCGTCGCGTCCGCGGAGGGGGACGTGCCGCGCGACCTGCTGCTCGACCGCCCGGTCGAGGAGCGCGGGGCCGCGCGGTGGCGCGTGACGTGGGCGCTGCCGCGCGCGGCCGTGCGGTCCGGCGCGGCGGGCGTGGACCCGTTCGCCGCGGACGCGGGAGTGCCGACCGGGCGGGTGCACGCGCCGACGCCGACCGACGACGCGCTCGCGCTGCCCGCGCTGCTCGTGGCGACGCTGCCGCTGGACCCGACGCGCCGGCACGTGGCGCCCGGCCCGCTGACCGACGCGCTGCTGCGGCACGCGGCCGACGCGTACGCCGCGCTGGCGGTGCGCCTCGCCGACGAGGGCGCGGACCCCCTGGTGCTGGTGCCGACGGGCCTGCCCGCGGGCCCGGTCGACGCGGCGCTGCGCCCGATGCTGCTCGCGGCGCTCGCGGACGCCCCGCTCCTGGACCCCGCGGACGTGGACCCCGCGGACCCGGACCCCGCAGACCCGGACGCCGCCGGTACGTCGCCCGCCGTGGAGCCGCAGGACGCACCGACCGAGGACGCAGGGCGGGCCGACGGGCCGCGTCGGGTCGCGCCCCGCAGCGCGGTCGCCGTGGCCGGGGGCGGGCCGCGCGACGCGCTGGCGGCGCTCGGCCGCCGGGTCGGCGGGCTCGTCGTCGTCCCGCCGGGGCGGCACGCGGAGGCCCGGGCGCTGGGCGTGCAGGTGCGCCCGCTCGCGGACCTCGTCGAGGAGCTGCCCACGACGCCCGACGACGACCTCCCGGCGCTGTACACGGCGCTCGCGGCGCTCGCGGGCGGCGACCCGGCCGGCACCGAGGCCCTCGCGACGCTCCCCGTGCCGCTCGCGGACGGGCGCGTGGTCCGCGGCGTGCGGGGCGCGGTGCTGCTCGACGAGGCTCTCGCCGCGGCTGTCGCGCCGGTGCTGCCCGTGCTCGCCCGGTGGGGCGTGCGCGTGGTGGACCCCGCGGCGGCGCACCCGCTGCTCGAGCGGCTGGGGGTGCAGCGCCCGGACGCGCTCGGCCTGCTGCGGCTGCCGGCGGTGCGCGAGGCGGTCCTGGGGTGGGACGAGGACGACGACGACCTCACGGACGCGGTGCTCACGCTCGTCGCCGCGCACCTGCCGCCCCGGGACCCGGCGCGCTGGTCGGCCGTCACGGGTGCGGCGGACGCGCTGCCGGACGACGTGCGCGAGTGGCTC
>Ga0207868_1000539_pt1 | contig 38384 bp, 37 predicted proteins | sample Passage237B_FD_187370 | JGI IMG/M metagenome (GOLD analysis project Ga0207868, IMG submission 187370) | Cellulose adapted compost microbial communities from Newby Island Compost Facility, Milpitas, CA, USA - Passage2 37B (SPAdes) (version 3) ... | reverse complement strand
CTCGAGCCTCGCCGGTCACCCGCCCATCCTCATCAACCCGAGGCCAAACAGTCGGCGGGCGCTTCCGCTCGCCGTGCGTCACCTCACTGCCAGGGGCGAGAGCCCGGGTCCCGCCGGCACCTTACGCAGCAGCCCTCACGTGGCCCATTTGACCCACATTGGGGCCACATTGCCGCCACTACGCAGCAGCCCGGAATGCCTCTCGCGCCCGAGGGTGTCAGCCTGCCAAGGTATTGATTCCAAGAGGCCTCTTCCAATGACTTCGTTGAAATTTCTTCTCGTGGCCGGCATTTCGGCCGTCGCATTCTCTTCCGCAGCCGCGGCGCAGGACCTGGTGCTTTCCGACACCTCCGCCTATGGCGCCAGCAACTTCGATGGCGGCTTCGTCGGCGTGTTCGGCGGCGGCGCACTCTCGGCGGTCGATCTCGACACCGCGCTGCTTCCCGAGGGCATCCTCGAGCTCCGCCCCGATGGCTGGCTGCTGGGCGTCGATGCCGGCTTCAACTTCAGCCTCGGCAACGGCCTCGTGCTCGGCGTCGTCGGCGATCTCGCCTGGACCAACCAGACCGACACTTTTGGCGCCATCGGCGCGGAAGGCCTCACCTCGACGATCGACTGGCTCGGCTCCATCCGCGCCCGCGCCGGCTTCGATGCGGGCAACTTCATGCCCTACCTGACCGCCGGTCTCGGCTTCGCGCACAACACGCTCGATCTGGCCGTCGCTGACGACAACGAGCCGCCTGAGCTCGCCACCATCTCCGACGACCAGACCCATATGGGCTGGACGCTTGGCGCCGGCGTCGAGTTTGCGGCAACCGACAGCCTCACCATCGATGTCGGCTACCGTTACAGCGACTACGGCACGGCGACCTATTCGACGCCTCTCCCCATTGACGGCGAGGGTGGGGCGACCGAGGTCGATTTCGGCCTCACCTCGCACCAGCTGACGGTCGGCCTCCACTACGGCTTCTGAACCAGATTCGGGCGGCCCCGTGCCGCCCGTTCCGCCTGCCGGCAAACTTGCCGCCGCGGCGCCCGCCTGCCATCCTCCGGCAATGTTCGAGCATTTCGTCGCCGCGCAGGATCCGATCTATGCGACCGCCCTCGCCGAGCTCAAGGCCGGCGACAAGCGCACGCACTGGATGTGGTACATCTTCCCGCAGCTGCGTGCCCTCGGCCGTTCCGAGCGCGCCATCCGCTTCGGCCTCGCCAGCCTCGGCGAAGCGCATGCCTATCTCGCCCACCCGCTGCTCGGCCCGCGCCTTCTCGAATGCACGGAGGCGATGCTGGGCGTCCGCGATCGCAGCGCCCACGACATCCTGCATTCCCCCGACGACCTGAAATTCCGCTCGTCGATGACGCTCTTTGCCCGCGCCGCCGACGATCCGGCGCCCTTCCGCGCCGCGCTCGAGAAGTATTATGACGGCAGAGAAGACGCGCTGACCCTGGAGCTGCTGGGGCTTTAGCCGCCCGACGCGCCTTCCACTTCCAGCGCCGCGATCAGTTCGGTCTCGCTCTCGTAGTTGCCCAGTTCGGCCAGCGCCGTTTCCAGCATGGCCACGCGGCGCTTGATCGTTGCGTGCTCGCCGGTCTTGGCCGCCACCTGGGCGCCCACTCGCTCGGCGAAGATATTGCGGTCCTGATCGGTGCGCCTGATGCGCGAGCGCAGGCCCTGCAGGGCCACGATCTCGCTGTCGATGCGCTTGAGCTTCACCCGTGCCTCGGCGAGGCCGGTCTCCACCGCCGCCGCCATCTGGCGGATGAAATCGACCTGCTCGAGCTTGAGCCCGGTCGCCACAGCAGTCGCCACGGCGGCATCGAACATGTCGGCGAGGATGATCGCCACCTCGCGGCGATAACCCTTCACCGCCTCGTCGTCGATGGTGCCGGTTTCGTCGAACAGGCGGCGCGCGTCGGGGTCGGAGAGCAGGCCGAAGGCCTTCACCACCAGCATGAAGGCCTCGGCGTCGCCGCCGCGATCGGGATGCGCCACCTGCACCTTGCGGCGATAGGCGAGCTTGATCTCGGCGGCCGGCGCCTGCCGGGCCACGCCGAGGATCAGGTAAGGGTCGAAATCAGTCATCAGGCCCTCGTGATACCTCGCGACGCAGTTGCGTGGAAGCACCCATGCGTGTGCCCCGCTTTCATCGGCGGCCGAATGCGCCTATATCGCCACTATGCCCAACATGAACCCCCGGTCGCCGCTCAGGCCCTTCTCCGCCATCGTCTTCGACATGGATGGCACGCTGCTCGATACCGAAATGGTGTTTCGCGATATCGTCTTCGACGTCACCCGCGAACTCGGCTTCGAGATGACCGACGATGTTCATCGCGCCATGGTCGGCACCAGCCACGAAGCGACCAACCGCCTCCTCGTCGAGGCCTATGGGGTATCCTTCCCCTACACGGTGTTCGACGAGCAGTGCCGGGCCCAGATGCGGGTGCGGATGGAGGAGGCCGTGCCGGTGAAGGCCGGGGTGCACGAGCTGCTCGCCGAGCTCAAGGCGCGCCGCATCCCCACCGCCGTCGCCACCTCGTCGCGCGCCGCCCATGCACTGGGCCACCTCGGCTCGGCCGGGCTACTGGCCAATTTCGAGGCCATAGTCACCCGCGACGACGTGGTGAACCCCAAGCCGCACCCGGAGCCCTACCTGATGGCCGCGAACCGGCTGGGCTTGCCGCCTGAAGCCTGCCTCGCGGTCGAGGATTCGCATACCGGGGTGCGCGCCGCTGCGGCCGCGGGGCTCCAGACCATCATGGTGCCCGACCTGATCCATCCCTCGGACGAGATCGCGGCGCTCTGCACGGCAGTGATGGATTCGCTCCACGAGCTCCGGGCCGCGGCCTTCTCGCACTGAAGCCGGACCGGATGCGGCTCAGGCCGGGATACCGTCGGCGTCCTCGTCGAAGCCGTTATTGACCAGGGTGGTAATGGCGTCGAGCGCTTCGCGCGCCTGCCGGCCGGTGGCCTGGACCAGAATCGTCGTGCCCGGCCCGGCGCCCAGCATCATCAGGCCCATGATGGAGTTGCCGTTCACCGCGGTGCCGTCGCGCACCACCTTGATCTCGGCATCGAAGCATTCGGCCGTGCGCACGAAGCGCGCCGAAGCCCGCGCGTGCAGGCCCTTGCGATTGACGATGGTCAATTGCTGCGCAAGCGCCCGATCTGATCCTGCCGCTGTATCCATCGTCACATGATGCCGGAAATCGCAGTGGGAGCCAAGCCGTTCGGTAGCCAAGGGCGCGCGCGGCCTCAGCCGCCCAGCGTCTCGCTCGCCACGTTGATGTACTTCCGGCCCGCCTCGGCTGCGGCGGAGACGGCGCGCTTGATGTCGAAATCGGCGCGGATGCGGGCAAGCTTCACCAGCATGGGCAGGTTCACCCCGGCGATCACCTCCACCTCGCGCTGCTGCATGATGGAAATGGCGAGGTTCGAGGGCGTGCCGCCGAACATGTCGGTGAGGATCACCACGCCCTGTCCCTGGTCGGCCCGGTCGACGGCGCGCACGATATCCTCGCGCCGCTGCTCCATGTCATCCTCGGGGCCTATGGCGATGGTTTCGACGTAGTCCTGCGGGCCGACCACGTGCTCGAGGGCAGATTTGAACTCATGGGCAAGCGCCCCATGCGTCACCAGAACCATGCCGATCATGTACTATCCCCACGCCTGGTTCGGGCCGAGCGCTTTCTGCGCCACGTAGGCAGGGAGTTTTGTCCCCGCAAGCCCGCGATTCAAGTGGTTTTTTGTCGCGTATGCACACGTGGTGAACCCGCCACCCGGATAGCCTCGCGCACCAGCAGCATCTGGTGGCGCGCATCGACGACACCGTTGCGCGGCACGGGGGCGCGGGCGACGGCGACGCCGAAGAGTTCGGTTTCGAGCGCGTCTTCCTCCACCATGCGTTCCAGCTCATCGACAAGATCAACCACGAGATGGAGCGGCGCTTCGGCAATGAAGGGGCGGCTGACAATGCCGCGACCGCGCAGTTCGGCCAGCCCCTCGATCGACTTCGGCGCCCGCATCAGCAGGGTTTCGCCATCCACGACGATGTCGACGCGGTCGTCCGACACCAGCTTCGCCGGCCGTCCGCGCGCCTCCCACTCGTCGATCAGTTCGAGCGCCAGGAGCGACTTGCCGGCCCCCGAGGGGCCGCGAACGATCAGGCCAACCCCGTCGAGCACGAGGCCGGTGGCGTGGATATTGCGGGTTTCGCTCATTTGCGGCGTTCGATGGGCGCCCGGCGCAGCGTCACCGTGAATTGCGCGCCGGAGCGGTCGGTGCGGTTGGCGGCGACGATGGTGCCGCCATGCGCCTCGATGATCTGCCGCGAAATGGCGAGGCCGAGGCCGGAATGGTCGCCGAACGACTCACCCTCGGGCCGGTCGGTGTAGAAGCGCTGGAAGATGCGGGTGATGTCGCCGCGAATGCCGGGCCCCTCGTCAGTCACCTGCAGGGTCACGGTCTCCTCCGTGGTGGCAATCAGTACCGACACCTTGCCGCCCTCGGGCGAGAAGCTCACGGCGTTGTCGATCAGGTTGTTCAGCACCTGGGCGAGCCGGCTGTCATAGCCGAGCACGATAGGCGCGAGCTTGCCCACCTGCTTGTCGAGCACGACGTCGACATGGCGCTTCTGCGCCACGTCCTTCTGGATCGACACCATGGCATCGGCGAGCTGGCCCATGTCCACCGGCTCGGCGCTCTGGCGCGCCAGCTCGGCATCGAGGCGGCTGGCGTTGGAGATGTCCGAAATGAGCCGGTCGAGGCGACGCACGTCGTGCTGGATGATCTCGTTGAGCCGCTCGCGATCCTCGGCGCGCTTGGCGCGCGGCAGGGTCTCCACCGCCGAGCGCAGCGAGGTCAGCGGGTTCTTGAGCTCGTGTGCCACGTCGGCTGCGAAGCGCTCAATCCCCTCCATGCGATTGTAGAGCGCCGAGGTCATGGAGCGGAGCGCGCGGCTCAGATGCCCCACCTCGTCCGAGCGGTCGGAGAAATCGGGGATGTCGGCACGGCTGGTAATGGTCGACTGTACCTTCTCGGCTGCCCCGGCGAGGCGGCGCAGCGGGCCGGCAATGGTACCGGCAAGCAGCAGGGAGAGAATGATGGTCACTGCCGCGGCAACCAGCGCGATGCGTAGGATGCCCCAGCGTTCCGCCGTGGCGATCTGGTCGATGTCGCCGGGCTGCGTCGAAAGCAGCAGCACACCCACCGTGGCGCGCAAGCGCTGCACCGGCACGGCAACCGACACCACGAGCTGGTGCTTGTTGTCGACGCGCACGATGGCGGTGGACTGCCCGGTCAGCGCCGCCGCCACCTCGGGATATTTCGTGCCCTCGTCGGCGCCGAACTCCTGGTATTGCGGGTAATCGTCGCCCGGCAGCCAGTCCATGAAGGCGTTCCACCAGTCGAGCAGGAAGAAGCTTTGGGTCTCGGCGGGCTTGGTCACCTGGCGCAGCACTTCGCCGCGCGCATAGAGGTTGGTGCTGTCGAGGATCAGCAGGCCCTGCTGGTCGTAGATGCGGGCCCGGGTGCGGGTTGGCGTCACGAGGTTGCGCAGCAGCGGCGCGACGCGCTCGGGGTTGATGGGGAACTCGAGGCTGGGGTCGAAGAAGCTCAGCGGCGAAACCGAGTTGTTGCCCTGCAGCAGCCGGTCGGGGTCGACCTGGATCACGTCGCTGTCCACCGTCGCCGAGGCGGCGATGGCGGCGGCGATGATCTCGCCCTGCACGCGCAGCGACTGCACGCGGGCCTCGATCAACCCGGTGCGCCACTGGTTGAGGAACAGGATGCCCACCACCAGCACGGCGAGGCCGGCGAGGTTGAGCACGATGATGCGCCGGGCGAGGCTCGAAAAGATGGTGAGTTCGAGCAGCCGCCTGATCTGCGCCAGGCCGGCCAGCGTGTACTGCCCCACTGCGCCAGCAAGCTGGTTCAACCGGCTCAAGCGTGAAGGACCCGTGTCCGTGGAAGCGGGTGCGGAACCCGGCAGTTCCTCGTCGGTGACGGCCAAGGGACCCTCTTATTGCTCCTTGAAGCGATAGCCTACGCCATAGAGGGTTTCGATCATCTCGAAATCGTCGTCAACCGCCTTGAACTTCTTGCGAAGCCGCTTGATGTGGCTGTCGATGGTGCGGTCGTCGACATAGACCTGGTCGTCATAGGCCGCGTCCATCAGCGCATTGCGCGACTTCACCACGCCGGGGCGGAGCGCCAGGGCCTGGAGGATGAGGAACTCGGTCACGGTCAGCGTCACGCGCTGGCCCTTCCAGGTGCAGGTGTGGCGCTCTTCGTCCATCACCAGCGCGCCGCGCTCGATCAGGGCCTTGGAGGGAGCCGCCTCGGCGCCGGGCGCACCGACGGCAGCCGACGGGTCGCGCGGAGCGGCACGGCGCAGCACCGACTTCACGCGTTCCACCAGCAGGCGTTGGCTGAACGGCTTGGTGATGAAGTCGTCAGCGCCCATCTTGAGGCCGAAGAGCTCATCGATCTCCTCGTCCTTGGAGGTGAGGAAGATGACCGGTACGTCGGACTTCTGGCGCAGGCGGCGAAGCAATTCCATCCCGTCCATGCGCGGCATCTTGATGTCGAGGATGGCGAGGTCCGGCCGGTCGGCGGTCAGGCCCTCGAGCCCCGAGGCGCCGTCGGTGTAGGTCGAGACCGAGTAGCCCTCCGCTTCGAGCGTCAGCGACACCGAAGTCAGGATGTTCCGGTCGTCGTCTACCAGGGCGATCTTGGGCATCATGCTCCCTTTCAGCAAGCGGCAGTCGCAAATCGCGGCCGGCCAATTGTGGCAACCTTTGACTGCCTCAATTGCGCAGAAATAAGGCACGTCCCTGCTTTGTTCCAGTGTGCCGTCGACAAAGGGCCAAGAGACTTCAGTCGTAAGACGACTTTCGGGATGGGCGCGGCGCTCGACGCGAACCTATCAATCCCCGCCTAACGGGCCGGAAGGCGGCCCGCAAGCCGAAGGGGATCCGCGACCATGGCCGCGACTTTCCATAGCGACATCGAAAACCAGATCACCACCCGGGCCGCTTCCCTCGCCTGGGACGAACTGCCGCCGACCCTGGTCGAGACGGCGCTTGCCAATGGCGAAGGCCGCCTGGCGGCCGGTGGTGCGCTCGCCGTCACCACGGGCGTCTTCACCGGGCGTTCGGTGAAGGACAAGTTCATCGTCCGCGACGCGCTCACCGAGGACAAGGTGTGGTGGGACAACAGTGCGGCGATGAGCCCGGCCCATTTCGATGCCCTGCTCACCGACATGCTGGCCGCCGTCGCAGGCAAGGCGATTCACGCCCAGCACCTTCTTGCCGGCGCCGACCAGCGCCACCAGCTCGCCGTCAGCGTCTTCACCGAGACGGCGTGGCACGCGCTCTTCATCCGCAACCTGCTGATCCGCCCGGAGACGCCCGAGGGTGGCACCGACGTCACCATCGTGCACCTGCCGAGCTTCGAGGCCGACCCGGCCCGTCACGGCACCCGCAGCAGCACGGTGATCGCGCTCGACATGACGCGCAAGCTCGTCCTCATCGGCGGCACTGCCTATGCCGGGGAGATCAAGAAGAGCGTATTCTCGCTGTTCAACTTCCACGCCCCGCTCAACGGTGTGCTGCCCATGCACTGCTCGGCCAATATCGGCCGGCAGGGCGACGTAGCCCTGTTCTTCGGCCTTTCGGGCACCGGCAAGACCACGCTGTCGAACGACCCCAAGCGCTTGCTCATCGGCGACGACGAGCATGGCTGGACCAGCGATGGCGTCTTTAACCTCGAGGGCGGCTGCTACGCCAAGACGGTGAAGCTCTCGCCCACTGCCGAGCCCGAGATCTACGCCGCGTCCCAGCGCTTTGGCACCGTGCTCGAGAATCTCAAGCTCGATGAGAACCTGGTGCCGCTCTACGACGACACCTCGCTCACGGAGAACACCCGCGCCGCCTACCCGCTCGAGACGCTGCCCGCCGTAGCCGAGGGCGGTGTCGGCGGCATGCCGCAGACTGTAGTGTTTCTTACCGCCGACGCCTTCGGCGTCCTGCCCCCTATCGCGCGGCTCACCCCCGAGCAGGCGGCCTACCACTTCCTGTCGGGCTACACCGCCAAGGTCGCGGGCACCGAGCGCGGCATCACCGAGCCGGTCGCCACCTTCTCGGCCTGCTTCGGCGCGCCCTTCATGTCGCTGCATCCTACGGTCTATGGCCGCATGCTGGAGGAGAGGCTGCGGCGCTCGGGCGCCCGGGTGTTCCTCATCAATACCGGCTGGACCGGCGGTGGCTACGGGGTGGGCAAGCGCATCGATATCGCCACCACCCGGCGCCTGCTCGATGCGGCGCTTGGTGGTGAGCTCGACGCCGCGCCCATGCGCATCGAGCCGCTCTTCGGCATGGAAGTCCCCCTCCGGGTCGAAGGCGTCGCGCCCCGCGCCCTCGACCCCCGCGCCAGCTGGGCCGACGTCGCCGCCTACGACGCCACTGCCGAAAAGCTCCAGACCCTCTTCGCCGAAAACTACCGCAAGTTCGAAGACGTGCGGATGGCGGCCGAGTGATCCGGCGGGCCTTCCGGGCGACCCTACCTCACCGCAAAAGCAAAAGGCCCGCTCCAGAGCGGGCCTTTTCGCGTTGTCCGTTCAGCTTCGGTTCAGTTGGCGGAGTAGAAGATGTGCGAACCGATGGTTGCCACGCGGCGGAACTTGTTGCCCCAGCCGGGTGACACCGACGTCGTGTGATAGAAAAGCGCGGAGTCCGGGATGACGCCCGGGCGCTCGCCGGTCTGGAAGTCGTAGTAGGCAGTTTCGGCCAGCTTCAGCGCGCGGTTCCATGCGGCGCGCTCGGTGCCGGCGTCGGAGCGTCCGTCACAGGCGAAGGTGAACTGGCACTTGTAGCGACCCTTGTCGGCGTTCTGGTAGACGACGCCGCAAATGGTCGAGGGATATTTCTTCGAGAAGGCGCGGTTGATAATGACGTTGGCGACGGCCAGCTGGCCCTCGCGCGGCTCGCCGCGGGCTTCGTGGTAGATGGCCTGGGCGAGGCAGGTCTTCTCGCTGTCGGCGAGTTTCACCTTCTTGACCGTGGGAACGAAAGCCTCCTCGGCATAGGCCGAGAGCACGTCGGCGGTCAGCGCCGGGCGGTCGGAAATGTCGGCCGCCTCGATGGCGTCAAGCGCCTGGTTCTGGCGGCGGGCGATATAGCCCATCAGCACTTCCTGCGTGAGCTGCGGAGCCGGCGCGGGAACATCGAAGGCGTCAAACGATTCCAGCTTCTGCTTGCGGTCCAGATAGGCCTGCAACAGCGCACTGGTCAGCCTGGGCTGGGTGGCGGCGTAGAACTCCTGGCGCTTCTCGCTCACCGCTGCGGTCAGCGGTAGCGGCACAACCGGGTCGAACGAAGTTTCTTCGGCAGAGGACGATGGGGCAAAGCTGACCAGCAGCACGAAGGCTGCTGCCACGAACACCAAAGCGTGAGTCAAAACGCGCATGACTGGTGCGAACGGGTTTGCCCGCAATCTGCCTACCTTCCCCCGACACCGCCCCCGAGGCAGTACCAGTTTGGCTAGTTTCCCTTGCCCGGCAGGCTAGCCGAGCGCGGGAAAGGATGGAACCCGGAATTTACAGTTACTTAACCATGAATGTTAGGTTCTAAAAATTAGGTTAATAGCCTTGGCATCGCTGCGAAAGCCCTGAAATCGCTGATGTTTCGCCAGCGTAAGCAGAGGCTTTCGGCAATCGATAAAAGTTAATCGACCCGAATCGTTGCGCGGAAGCCACAGGAAATGACCACGCTGTCACGAGCCGCCTGAGCGGAAACGCGGGACCCGCTCCGGGGTCGTTTTCGCGGCGGATATAAAGCTTTCTTTATATCCCGGTTGCCGCCGTGCCTCTCCTTCTCTATAAGGCGCGGCATCATCCAGAAAAGCGACGGAGCAGGCCGATGGCCAACACCGATTACATCGTCAAGGACATCGGCCTCGCCGATTTCGGCCGTAAGGAAATCGGCATGGCCGAAATCGAGATGCCCGGCCTGATGGCGATCCGCGAGGAATACGCGGCCAAGCAGCCGCTCAAGGGCGCGCGCATCGCCGGCTCGCTGCACATGACGATCCAGACCGCCGTCCTCATCGAGACGCTCGTGGCGCTCGGCGCGGAGGTCCGCTGGGTTTCATGCAACATCTTCTCCACCCAGGACCATGCCGCGGCCGCCATCGCCGCCGCCGGCGTCTCCGTCTTCGCCAAGAAGGGCGAGACGCTCGAGGAGTACTGGGAATATACCGACCGCATGATGGAGTGGCCGGGCGGCACCACGCCGAACCTCATCCTCGATGATGGCGGCGACGCTACCATGCTGGTGCTGACCGGCGCCAAGGCGGAGACCGATCCCTCCGTGCTGGACAACCCGCACTCGGAGGAAGAAGAGGTCTTCTTCACCACCATCAAGAAGCGGCTCGCCAAGGACCCGACCTTCTACTCGCGCATCAAGGCCGCGATCAAAGGCGTGTCCGAGGAGACAACGACGGGCGTCATGCGGCTTTACCAGCTGCAGCAGAAGGGCGAGCTGCCCTTCCCCGCCATCAACGTCAACGACTCGGTCACCAAGTCGAAGTTCGACAACAAGTACGGCACGCGGGAATCGCTGGTCGACGCCATCCGCCGCGGCACCGACGTGATGCTGGCCGGCAAGGTGGCGATCGTGTGCGGCTACGGCGACGTCGGCAAGGGCTCGGCCCAGTCGCTGAAGGGCGCCGGCGCCCGCGTGCTGGTCACCGAGGTCGATCCGATCTGCGCCCTGCAGGCGGCGATGGACGGCTACGAGGTCGTCACGCTGGCCGATGCGGCGCACCGCGCCGACATCGTCGTCACCGCCACCGGCAACAAGGACGTCGTCACCCTCGACGACATCCGCAACTTCAAGGACATGGCGATCGTCTGCAACATCGGCCACTTCGACAACGAGATCCAGGTGGCGGAGCTGCGCAACTACAAGTGGACGAACGTGAAGCCGCAGGTCGACATCGTCGAGCTGGCGCCCGGCAAGCGCATCGTGCTGCTGTCCGAAGGTCGTCTCGTCAACCTCGGCAACGCCACCGGCCACCCGAGCTTCGTGATGAGCGCCTCGTTCTCCAACCAGACGCTGGCGCAAATCGAGCTGTGGACCAACGGCCATAACCTAAAGAACGAGGTGCATGTGCTGCCCAAGCACCTCGACGAGAAGGTGGCCGAACTCCACCTCGCCAAGCTCGGCGCCAAGCTCACCAAGCTCACCCAGAGCCAGGCCGACTATATCGGCGTTTCTCCCGAAGGCCCGTTCAAGTCGGCCCAGTACCGCTACTGATCGCCGGCCCGATCCACGCAACGCGGCTCCCCCTCGGGCGGGAGCCGTTTGCTTTTGTGCCCCCCATGAACCCACCGCCCGTCCCTTAACCACCCGCCACAAAAAACCGGCGCAAATCACCGACGCGTTAACGAAGCGTTCACTGTTCGGACCGCGGTCAACACCCAATCTCAACGCGATCCCCGCTCTTCACATACAATTAGACTCTTTTTGCGCGATTCCGGCGCCGGTATTGTCTGGTGATTCGCTGGTTACGGGTTTGGACCAGCGGACAGCGCGGCGAATCAGTTGGGGTCGCCGCGTTTTCCCTCGAGTGCGGAGTTGGCACTTTCGGCCTGGCCGGAAGTCCGCAGTGGATTCATAGGTCTTAGGGGCAGCGCATGGCGCCGGATAAACTCCGGAACGTATTCGGATTCGTGGGGCTTACCGCCAGCCTCATCACTCTCATGAGCGCTTCGCCCGCCCTTGCCCAGGGCATCACGGCCACGAACATCATGGGGGCAGCACCGATCGCCATTGCCTTGGGTGCCGGCACCTTCGCCCTCATAGCGGCCGCGGTGGTGCGCCGCCTGCTGCGCGACGGCAAGCAGGCGCACAGCAAGGCCAACGAGCAGGTGGCAACGCTGCGCGCCCGTGTCGACGAATACGAAGCCCTTCTCTCCGGCGCCCGCGAAATGGTGGTGCTGTGGACCGATTCCGGCGGCCCGCGCTTCCTCGGCCAGGCCTCGGTGCTGCTGCCGCCCGGCCGCCGCCCCGAAGCAGTGCTCGATTTCCATTCCTGGCTAATCGAGGCCGATGCCGACGCCATGGCTCGCGCCATCGAGGCCCTGCGCGTCAATGCCCGCACATTCGAACTGACTCTGCGTACCCGCGAAGGCAAGGTGGTGCGCGCCGCCGGCTCGCTGCTCGGCAACGGCACGGCACTCCGCCTCCGCCCGGCCATCACGCCGGCGCCCGAAGTCCATGCCGTGCCCGATCCGGTGCCGGAGCCCGATCGCGCCACGGCCCGCACGGTGCTCGCCAATCTCGCGCGCCCTGCCTTCCTCCGCGATGCCAAGGGCCGGCTTGTCTTCGTCAACCAGGCCTATCACGACCTCGCCAGGGCGCTGGGCAAGAAGAGCAGCGATGCCGAGCCGGCCCAACTCATCGATTTCACCGCGCTGCAGCGCAGTGGCGGGCGCGAAGCCGTGCCGATCACGCTGGGCGATCTCGGCCCGCACGAACTGGTGGAGTTTCCCCTCGAAGGCGGCTCTGCCGGCTACCTGCAGCCGCGCCCGGCGGCCCCGGGGCCTGAAAAGGATGCGAGCCTTGCCCACCTCTCGGCCATCATCGATGCGCTCGCCACCCCCATCGCCATCTTCAACGCCTCGCGCGAGCTGGTGCAGTTCAACCGCGCCTATCTGGCGCTGTGGGGGCTCGACCCGAAATGGCTCAAGCTCGGCACCGACGAGCGGGTGATCCTCGACAAGCTCAGGACCGAGGGCAAGCTGCCTAACGAGCCCGACTACCAGGCCTGGCGGACGAACCACCTTACCTCCTACCAGCTCAAGGGGCCAAAGGAGCTCGACCCCTGGCACCTGCCCGACGGACGCACGGTACAGGTCATCGCCGCGCCGGCCGGTCCCAAGGGAGGGGTGATCTACGTCTTCGAGGACATCACCGACCAGCTCATCCTCAAGAGCCAGCACAAGGCCGTGCTCGACGTGCAGCGCTCCACCCTCAATGCGCTCACCGAAGCGGTCGCGGTATTTGGCACCAATGGCAGGCTGACGCTCTCCAACCCCCGTCTTTCGACATTGTGGAAGCTGCCGACCAACCTCTTGGGCAGCAACCCGCATATCGACCAGGTCACCGAGGCCGCGGCCAAGGCGCTGCCCGAGGACGGAGCGACCATCTGGCGCGAACTCAAGAAGTCGATCATCGACCTCAACCCCACCCGCTCTGACCAGCAGGGCCGCATCACCCGCGCCGATGGCAAGCTCATCGACTACGCCATCACCCGCCTGCCCGACGGGCAGACGATGATGACCTTCCTCGATGTGACCGAGAGCGCCAACTACCAGCGCGTGCTCAAGGAGCGGAACGAAGCGCTCATCACCGCCGACCGGCTCAAGGACGCGTTCGTCCAGAACGTCTCCTACGAGCTTCGCTCGCCGCTCACCAACATCATCGGCTTTGCCGACCTCCTCGCCTCGGGCACCGCCGGGGCGCTCAACGAGAGGCAGCGCGCCTATACCGACTATATCCGCTCGTCCTCGGTCACCCTTGGCGTGCTCATCGACAACATCCTGGACCTGCAGACGGTCGATGCCGGCATTGCCGAACTGCGCCCCGAGCCGCAGGATATTGCCGCGCTGGTCGACAAGGCGCGCACCGGTCTCATGGCCACCGACGGGGCCCAGTCGATCAAGCTCACCATCGACATCGCGCCCGACCTGCCGCCCTTCATCGCCGACGGCACGCGCATTGTGCAGGTGCTCTACAACCTGCTCTCCAACGCGGCGCGCTTCAGCGAACCGGGCGGAGAAGTCCGCCTCTCCGTGTCGGGCCGCACTGGCCGCATCCAGTTCGTCGTCGAGGATGACGGAGCACCCATGAGCGACGAAATGCGCGCTGCCATGGTCGGCAACGACAACGCTTCGGCCCTCGCGCGCCAGCGCGGCGCCGGCCTGGGCCTCGCCATCGTCCGCGCCTTCGTCAACCTCCATGGCGGCACGATCAGCCTCGAAAAGCGCGAGCCGCGCGGCAGCCGGGTCATCGTCAGCCTGCCCAGCGACGCCTCCATGGCCGGCGCGGCGGAATAAGGTGCCGGCGCCCCTGTTCCTCGCAGACGACGAAGCCACCGCCGACCTCGGCCGGCGGCTCGCAGCGGCGCTGAGGCCGGGCGACCTGGTCCTCCTCCATGGCGACCTCGGTGCCGGCAAGACGGCTCTCGCCCGCTCCATCATCCGCACCCTGATGGCCGATCCCGGTCTCGACGTCCCCTCGCCCAGCTTCGCCTTGGTGCAGCCCTACGAAGCCAACGGCCGCAACGTCATCCACACCGACCTCTACCGCATCCAGGACCCGCGCGAGATCGACGAACTCGGCCTCTTCGACCGGCCGGAGACGATCGTTTTGTGCGAATGGCCCGAACGCGGCGGCGACGAACTCGCCGAGCGCGCGTCGGGAGAAGTAACCCTCACCATCCCCCCCAGCGGGGAAGGGCGCCTGGCCGGAGTGACGTTCAGGGACGGCCGCGGGTTCTGAGCCCCGTCGGCCACTGACACGCAGAGCGGAGCGCGTGTTGCCTCGGGCAATCCCCGACTGGACAGCTCCCGCCTCAACCGGTCAAATCCCGCCCATGCGTCGCGACTCGCTCTTTTCCATTGCCCCCCACGCGCCGTTCCTCCCGACGCTCGTCGATCGGGTGCTGGACGGCACGCTGCTGCGCGGCTGGGAGCGCGAAGGCGCGTTCTGGCTTTCGGACGTCACCATCATCCTCCCCACCCGCCGCTCCCGCCTGGCGTTGGCGGCCGAGTTCGCCAAGAAGCTCGGGGGCACTGTGCTGCTCCCCGACATCCGCACCTTCGGCGGCGAGCATGCCGAGGAAGAGCCGTTTCTGCCGCCCTATGACGTGCCACCTGCCCCGCCGCCCGCGAGCCCGCTGGAACGCCGGCTGACGCTCAGCCGCCTCGTCCGCGCCTTTGCCGAGCAGGCGGGCAGTTTCGCCACGCCGCCCAGCGCATCCGAAGTGTTCTGGCTCGCCGACTCCCTCGGTGAAGTCTTCGACGACCTGACCATAGAAGGCGTATCGGCCACCGCCCTGCGCGAGCTGGTGCCCGAGGAGCTGGCCGGCAACTGGCAGCAGACCCTGAAATTCCTCGAAGTCGCGTTCACCTACTGGCCGGCGCACCTCGCTGCCATCGGCAAGACCGATATGGCGCAGGCCCGCAACGAGCGTCTCGCCCGCCAGGCCGATGCCGCCATCCACCTCTATGGCGACCGCCCCGTGATCGCCGCCGGCTCCACCGGCTCGATCCCGGCCACGGCGCGGCTTCTCGCCGCCATTGCCGATTTGCCGCGCGGGGCGGTGGTGCTGCCCGGGCTCGACACTTCCTTCACCGCCGAACAGCACGAGCAGATGCTCACCGGCGAAGTAACCGAGGGCCACCCGCAATTCGTGCTGATGAAGCTGCTGCGCCGCCTCGGCGCCGCCGTGTCCGACGTCACCGAACTGGCGGGAGAGCATCCCCGCACCCGCCTCGTCCGGGCCGCCCTCGCCCCCGCGCGTGACACGCCGCGATGGGCCGAGCAGCGCGAGGGCATCGACGTTGAAGCCGCGCTCGACGGGGTCGGCATCATCGCGGCGCCCAATGCCGATATCGAAGCGCGGGCCATTGCGCTCGCCGCGCGCGCGAGCCTCGCCGAAGGCAGGACCGTCGGCATCATCTCGCGCGACCAGACGCTGGCCCGTCGCATCGCCGCCGAGCTCAAGCGCTTCGACGTCAATGTCGACGACGCCCCCGGCACCCCGCTGTACCAGAGCGGCGCCGGCCGCCTCGCCCGGCAGGTGCTCGCCGTCGCCGCCAGCAACTTCGGCGCGGTCGATACGGTGGCGCTGCTGCGCAACGCGGCGGTCAATCTCGGCCTCGACCGCTTTGCGGTCTGGCGCTGCGCCGATGACCTCGACTGGCAGCTGCGCCGCAAGCGTCCGCTGGCCGGACTTCAGGGCTTGCATGGTTTAAGCGAGAAGGAGGAGCACCACCAGGTGCTGACGGCGCTGGGCGACGCCCTAGCCCCCGTCACCACCCTCGTCTCGAAAACCGAACTCACCGCCGCCGACTTCGCCGCCGCCCTCGTCGCCGCCCTTGATGCCCTCATCGGCACGGCCGAGCTTCCCGGCATGGAGGAATTCCGCCGCTGGGCCGACGAGGTCACCAGCTTCGGCGCCACCGGCACCACCTTCCGCCCGCTCTTCCTCGATAGTGTGCTCGATGCGCTGCTTTCCGGCGTTACCGCCGCAGGCCGTCCCACTGAGCGCGACGACATTGCCATCTGGGGCGAGCTCGAAGCACGCCTGCAGTCGCCCGACCTGATGATCCTTGCCGGGGTGAACGAGGATATCTGGCCGCCCGTTGCCGATCCCGGGCCGTGGCTCAGCCGCGGCATGCGGCTGGGCATCGGGCTCGAGCCGCCCGAGCGCAGGCAGGGCCAGGCAGCACACGATTTCGCCATGGCAGTGGGCAACGCCAAAGTCCTCATCGCCTATGCCGAGCGGCTCGGCACCTCGCCTGCGCTACCCTCGCCGCTGGTCCAGCGCCTCGATGCCTTTGCTGGCAAGGATGCGGCCAAGGCGCTGCGGGCGCGCGGCGCGGTGTGGCTACGGCAGGCCGAGGCAATCGACTATGCCGGCCTGCCTCGCCCGGCCCCGCGTCCCTCGCCCAACCCCGAGATCGCGATCCGCCCGCGCCGTCTCTCGATCACCGAGATCGAGCCGCTCATGCGCTCGCCTTACGACATCTACGCCAAGCACGTGCTGCGCCTGCGCCGGCAGGAGCCGCTGGGCAAGGAGCCCGACGCCAAGGAGCGCGGCACCATGATCCACGGTGTCTTCGAGAGCGCTATCCGCGCCGGCCTTGATCCCGAGTCGCCCGAGGCGCTCAACGAAATGATGCGCATGGCGCGCGACAAGTTTCTCGGCCTCGAAGCGATCAAGGAGCGGCGCGATATCTGGCTCAAGCGCTTCGAGCGCGCCGCGCTGCAGTTCCTCGCCTTCGAGCGGGACCGCGACGGCGACATTGCCGAGCGCCACGCCGAAACCAAAGGGGAGTGGCACTTCCCCAACCTCGATGGCTTCGTTCTCGTCGGCAAGGCCGACCGGCTCGACATCCGCCGCGACGGCACGCTCGAGATCATCGACTTCAAGACCGGCGGCGTCCCCAGCCCCGGCGACATGCGCAATTTCGATGCACCGCAACTGCTGCTCGAAGCCGCCATGGCTCGGGCGGGGGTATTCCCTGAGATCGGGCCACGCCATACCTCCGAGCTCACTTACATCAAGATCGGCCTCGGCCCTGCCGCCTTCCAGGTCACCCCGTTCCGCCTGCCCAAGGGCATGGCGCTGATGGACGCCGTCGGCGAGATCGAGCGGCGCATGCAGCGGCACGTTTCGACCTTCCTCCTCACCCAACTGCCGATGACGGCGCGGGTGCGCCCGCGCGTCGAAAGCGGCCGCAGGAGCTATCCGGGCGACTACGACCACCTCGCCCGCACCGACGAGTGGACCCTCACCGCGGGGGTGGACGATCCATGAGCAACGAACGTCGCGTCCTCGTCAGCGAACCCATCGTCAAGGCCCAGCGCGAGGCATCCGACCCGGCGCGGTCGGTATGGGTCCGCGCCAATGCCGGCTCGGGCAAGACCTACGTGCTCACCGCCCGCGTTCTGCGCCTGCTGCTCAGTGGGGCCAAGCCCGAGGAAATCCTCTGCCTGACCTACACCAAGGCGGCGGCCGCCGAGATGCGGAGCCGTGTCGGCGAGCGGCTGGGGAAATGGGCGCTCGCCAGCGAGCCCGAACTGGTCAAGGACCTGACCGACATCTGCGGCGACGCTCCCAACACGGACATGCTGAAGCGGGCGCGCGCGCTCTTCGCCCATGCGCTCGAAACGCCGGGCGGACTGCGCATCCAGACCATCCACGCCTTCTGCGAAGCCATTCTGCACCGCTTCCCGCACGAAGCCAACGTTCCCTTCGATTTCAAGGTGCTGGAGGAGCATGAGCGCGACGGCATGCTGCTCCAGGCCCGCGAGTCGGTGCTGGCGGCGGGCCTGCGCGGCTCTGGCGAGGCCCAGGCGGTCGAGACGCTGTTCGGCCTCCTCTCAGACTTCTCCATCGAGCAGGCCATTATCGAGGCGCTGAACCAGCAGCGCCGGTTGCGACACGTTCTCCGCGACGTGCCCGGCGCCAAGCGCGAGTTGCGCCGGCTGATCGGCCGCGTTCGCCCCATCGACGACATCATGGATGAGATCAGCACCGGCTACACTCTGAGCCGAGCCGATCACGACCAGATCTTTGCCGTCGGCGGCGGGGGTGAGTTCGTCGAGCGCCTGCGCGCAGTGCATCCTCCGCATCCCGACCCGGATGCTCTGCTCGACACCTTTCTCACCCAGGCCGACCGCACGCCGCGCAAGACGCTGCTCAAGAAGGCCGGGGTGCTCGCCCTTCCCGACATCGCGCAGAAACTCGTGGACGAGGCCGCCCGCCTCGCCGCTCTCTACCAGCAGCTGGTCGCCGCCGAACTGGTCGCCCGCTCCGAGGCGATGCTCGATGTGGTTGCCGCCATCTCGGCCCGCTACGAGGAGCAGAAGCGGGCACGCTCGCTGCTCGATTTCGACGACCTCATCGAAAAACTCGCTACCCTCCTCACCGATCAATCGCAGGGCCCGTGGGTCCGCTACAAGCTCGATGCCGGGATCAGCCACATCCTGGTCGACGAGGGGCAGGACACGAACCTGCAGCAATGGGACGTGATCGACGCGCTGGTCGAGGATTTCTTCGTCGGCGACAGCGCCGCCAACCGGCCGCGCACCATCTTCGCCGTGGGCGACCAGAAGCAGTCGATCTTCTCCTTCCAGGGCGCTAACCCGGAGGAGTTCGTCAATGCCGGCCGCAAATACGAGTTTTCCGCACGCGCCGTGCATGCCGAGGTGACGCGCGTCCCGCTCAAATACTCCTTCCGCACCCTACCCGAGGTGCTCGAAGCGGTGGACACCGTCTTCAACAACCGCCCCGACCTCAGGCAGGGAGCGATGGAGGAAGAAGGGCTGTCGCATAACACGGCCCGCACCGACAAGGGCGGCTCGGTCACTCTTTGGCCCCCCATCCAGGACGTAGCCGACCCGGTTGATCCCAATGACTGGCCGACCGAGCCGCCGCAGCAGGCTACCCAATCGGCGCAGCGCCGGGTGGCCGAGCGGATCGCCCGCGAGATCAAGGGCTGGATCGATTCCAACCGCCCACTCGGGCCGCGGGGCAGGCCGGTCCGCGCCGACGACGTGCTGATCCTCGTCCAGGTGCGCAGCGTGCTCTTCCACGAGATCATCCGCGCCCTGATCCGCGCCGGCATCCCGACCCCGGGCGCCGACCGACTCGCCGTCACCACCCATATCGGCGTGCTCGACATGATGGCTCTGGGCGACGTTCTCAGTAACCCGCGCGACGACCTGCAGCTCGCCGCCCTGCTGCGCTCGCCGCTATTCGATATCAGCGAGGACGATCTGCTTGCCGTGGCCCAGCCGCGCGGCGAGAACGTGTCGCTGTGGGAGGCAATGAAGGCATCGGACTCCCTTTCTGTCCGCGCTGCCTATGACGAGCTCCGGAACTGGCGCAACCGCCTCGACTTCGAGCGGCCGTTCAACTTCTATGCCGATGTGCTCTACGCCCACGGGGGGCTCAGGCGCATGCGCGGCCGCTTCGGCAGCGAGATCGACGACGTCATGGCCGAGTTCCTCGACCTCGCCCTCGCCCATGAGCAGTCCGAACAGCCCTCGCTGCTCGGCTTCCTCGCCGAGCTGCGTTCGCGCGAGGTTACCATCAAGCGCGAGCTGGCCGAGGGCGGCGCCGGGGTGCGGGTGATGACCGTGCATGGCGCCAAGGGCCTCGAGGCCCCCATCGTCATCATGGCCGACGCGGCCACTACCGAGCGCGGGCGCGACCGGCGTTGCATCTACATGCGCACTTCGCCGCCGCTCTTCATCCATGCCTCGTCCGAGGCGACCCATGTCGATGAGACGCGCGAGTTCAAGGCCGATGCCGATGCCGACCAGCAGGCCGAGTACTGGCGCAAGCTCTATGTCGCCATGACCCGCGCCGAGGACGAGCTCTATGTTACCGGCTACCTCACCAAGAACGGCAAGGAGGAGGGCAGCTGGTACGAGGCCATCAAACAGGGCCTCGAGCCGCTGAGCGAAACCATCACCAATGCGGATGGCGAGGTCGCGGCCATCATCTACCCGGCACAGCGACCGGTGCCGGCGCCGCTCGAGCCCGGTGCCACGAGGGAACCGCGGGTGACGCAGCCGCTGGTGCTCGACCCGTTGCCCAAGCACCGGCCGGTGCCCATCGTCCGCCCCTCCTCGGTCGACAAACCGGCGCCGCCCGAGCGTGTGCTCTCCACCCGTCTCGAGGAGGCACTCGACCCCGAGACCGCCCGGCTCTCCGGCACGGCGCTCCATGCCCTGCTCCAGCATCTGGGCAAGGTTGATCCGTCCGAGCGGGTAAAGGTCGCGGCACGGGCGCTCGAAACCCTGCTGCCCGATGCGCCGGCCCAACACGACCCGCTCATGCACAAGGCCATGTCGATCCTCACTAGGCCGGAACTTGCTCACCTCTTCGGCTCCAACAGCCGGGCGGAGGTCCCGTTCTTCGCTGAGGCGCAGCGGCAGGGCAAAGCCGGCCCGGAGCGAGTCCGCATCATCGGGCGCGTTGACCGGATCGTCGTTAATCCGGACTCCGTGCTGCTCGTTGACTACAAGTCCGATGCCGATCCGGTGATGGAACCTGAGAATATCAAACCGGCTTATGTTCAACAGCTTGCCCTCTATGCGCTGGTCGCAGGGGAGCTCTTCCCCGGCAAGCATGTCGAAGCAGCGATCCTCTGGACGAGCTTGGAATCGCTGGTAAAATTGCCGCCGGCTGTGCTGGCGGGAGCAGCCGGGGGCTTCACCATCCGGTGACGTTCATTGAACGGGCGCTGGACTCTAACTAGCTTTTGGATCACACAGACCGCCGCTTTCAACCCAAAAGGCAATCTCATGACAACCCACGTTTCCGACGCCACTTTTGGCGAGGAAGTTCTGTCTTCCAAGGAGCCAGTGCTCGTAGACTTCTGGGCCGAGTGGTGTGGCCCGTGTCGCGCCATTTCGCCGGTTCTCGAAGAGCTGTCGGTTGAGCTCCAGGGCAAGGTGAAGATCGTCAAGCTCAACGTCGATGAGAACCCGAACACCACCGTCAAGTACGGCGTGCGTTCCATCCCGACCATGATCCTGTTCAAGGGCGGCGAAGCCGCCGACATGAAGATCGGCGCCGGCACCCCCAAGGCGGGCCTCGCCAAGTGGCTCGAGTCCCACGCTGCCTGATCAGGCGCGATTCCTCGCCAATCACGAATTACGCCGCCGGCCCCCCCGGCGGCGTTTTTCTTTGCCCGTGCCGCTGCCGAAATCCCATTCCTTCCCACCAGTCCCGACTCCCTGTACCATCCATCGGCACATTACGATGGAGCTTCCGATGGGACAGCGTGTGGACGATGCCAGCTGGGATGCCGAGGTGCTCGACGCCGACAAGCCGGTGCTGGTGGATTTCTGGGCCGAGTGGTGCCAGCCCTGCAAGGCGATGGACCCGATCCTCGACCAGCTCGCCGTCGAGCTCGCCGACAGGGTGAAGATCGTCAAGCTCGACGTCGACGCGAACCCGTCCACGACCGTCCGCTACAACGTGCGGGCAATGCCCACGCTCATCGTCTTCAAGGATGGCGAGCCGGTCGACTACAAGGTCGGTGCCGGTCAGTCGCGGGCCCAGCTGACCAAGTGGCTAGATCAATTCGCGGCGTGACATCCGCCGCCTGACCGTTACTCTGCCGGTCTTCAGGGAGGACCAGGGACCGGCATGACTTTCGAATCGCTCACAAAATTCCCCTTCAATCTCGACGCGACCCGGCTCGACTGGGTGCGCGAGCGTTTTGCCGCACTCAGTGAGGACGACAAGCTGCGGCAGCTGTTCAACCTGCGTTCTGCCGGTACCGATCCAGCCGAGCTTGCCGCCATCCGCGACTTCCGCCCCGGCGGCATCACCCGCCATATCGGGGCGGGCATTGAGCAGGAACGCAGCATCATCGCCGGCCTCGGCGCGGGAAACCCGACGCCGCTTCTCGTCTCGGCCGACCTCGAGGGCAGCCGCATGAGCCTCAATGGCGGCGCCGAGTTCCCCAACCCGCTGGCCCTCGCCGCCGCGGACGACCTCGAGGCCACCGCCGAGATCAGCCGGCTGATGGCGGTCGAGGCGCGCCATGTCGGCATCAACTGGAGCTTTACTCCGGTCCTCGACATAAATGCCGCCTTCCGATCGCCCATCGTCGCCACGCGCGGCTTCGGCTCGGACGTGGCGACCATCGAGCGCCACGCCATCACCCAGATGCGCGTTTTCCAGGAGAATGGCGTCGCCTCGGCGATCAAGCACTGGCCCGGCGAAGGCTATGACGACCGCGACCAGCACCTGCTCACGACCATCAATCCGCTCTCGATCGAGGAGTGGGAAGCGACCTTCGGCCGGCTCTATCGCGGCGCCATCGAGGCCGGCGCGCTCAGCGTCATGTCGGCCCACATCGCCTTTCCCGCCTTCGTCCGGGCGCTCGAGCCGGATGCCGGGGTGGAGGCGTTCCGCCCCGCGTCGATCAGCAAGCTGCTCAACTTCGAACTGCTGCGCAACCGCCTCGGCTTCAACGGCCTCGTCGTCTCCGACGCCACGCCGATGGCCGGGCTCGGCAACTGGTCGAAGCGCTCCGAGCACTTGCCCGAGTTGATCGAGAACGGTTGCGACGTCATCCTGTTTTCCACCGATCCCGACACCGATCTCGGCTACCTGCGGGCCGCCCTTGCCGATGGCCGCCTGAGCCAGGCGCGCGTCGATGCCGCCGTCATCCGCCAGCTCGGCCTCAAGGCTAAGCTCGGCCTGGACGCGCCCGAGACCATGCCGAAGGGCGAGGCGCCCAACCCCGCCGCCAGCGCCTATGCCGCCGAAGTCACCCGCCGCGCGCCGACGCTGGTGAAGGACGTGCAGAACCTTCTGCCGCTCAAACCCCAAAAGCACAAACGCGTGCTGGTCGTCTCGGGCGGCATAGTCTTCCCTTTCACCCCCGAGCCGCTGCCCTTCGCGCTCCCCGACATGCTGCGGGAGCGCGGCTTCGAGGTGGAGGTCCATGGCCCGGAAACGCAGGTCTCGCCCGAAAGGTACGACCTGATGATCTACCTGTTCGGCGAGGAAACCCTGCTCACGCGTGGCCGCATTTTCCTCGACTGGCTCAGGCTCACCGGCCATTTCGGCAAGGCGATGGCCCGTCACTGGCACGAAATCCCCACGGTGATGATCTCGTTCGGCTACCCCTACATGCTCTACGACGCGCCGCGAGTGCCCACCTACATAAACGCCTACTCCACCACCGAGACGATGCAGCGCGCCGTGGTCGATGCGCTGGTCGGCGACATCCCGTTCGCCGGACGCAACCCGGTCGACCCGTTCTGCGGCCTTGAGGACGCGCGCTACTGAGCAAATGTCGATTGAGCCCGGCGTCGTTCGACCAGAGAGGCAAACCGGAGGAAACCCATGCGCTTCGTCTGCCTGTTCCATATCGACGCCGAGCTGATCGGCAAGCTCAGCCCGTCCGAACTTGAGGCTTTCGACCTCGCCAACCGCGACGCCGACGCGGCGCTGATCAAGTCGGGCCACTATGTCAGTGCCCTGGCGCTGGCCGATCCGGCCACCGCGACCATGGTCCGCCGCCGTCACGGCACCGTCTCCGCTACCGACGGTCCCTATGCCGAAACCAAGGAGCAGCTGGGCGGCATCCTCATCATTGAGGCGGCCGATATGGCCGAAGCCCTCAGAATCGCCCAGCAGGGTCCGATGGCCGATTTCGGCACCGTCGAGGTGCGGCCCGAACTCAATGTCGAGTGGCAGAAAGCCCAGCAGGGCCGGTAACTTAGGTGGGCGGCGTGCCGTTCTGGTGCAGCACGTGGCCGGCCAGATAGAGCGAACCGGCAAACACCACACGCAGCGGCGCGGTACCCAGTGCCGCCGTGTCGGCCAGCGCGTTGAGGATCGAGCGCGATTCCACCACATCGAACCCTGCTGCCAGCCCCTGCTCGACGATTAGCGAAGCCGGGTTGGCATTGGGCTCGCCGGGAATGGTGAGGGCAAAGACCTTCTGCGCCTTGCCGGCGAACGGCGCGAGGAAATCCGCAGGCTTGCGGGTGTTCATCAACCCCATGATGATCACCAGCGGCAGCGGCCGGCGGGCCTGCATCTCGTCGAGCGCGAGAGCCAGCGCTGCGGCGCCATGAGCGTTGTGCCCGCCATCGAGCCAGAGCTCGGAGCCCGGCGGCAGCATGTGCAGAAGCGTGCCCGTCACCGGCTGCAGCCGGGCCGGCCAGTTCACCTCGCGCAGGCCGCGGGCGATGTCGGCCTCGCTCACCGGAAGGCCGAAATGGCGCGTGGCGGCGATGGCGACGGCGGCATTGTCGAACTGGTGCGGACCGGCGAGAGCCGGCGGCGGCAGGTCGAGCAGCCCCTGTTCGTCGGAATAGACCAGCCGGCCGTTCTCGGCATGGGCCTCGAAATCCTCGCCGGCGATCACCGGGCGGATGCCCAGCCGCGCCGCCTGCCGTACCAGCACGTCACGGCCCTCATCGCGCTGCCGGGCGAACACGGCCTTGGCCCCGCGCTTCAGGATGCCGGCCTTTTCGCCAGCGATCAGCGTGATGGTCGGCCCGAGGAAGTTCTGGTGGTCGTAGTCCACGGGCGTGATGACTACGCCCAGCGGGTCCTTCACCACGTTGGAGGCGTCGTAGCGCCCGCCCATGCCGGTCTCGAGCAGCAGGTAGTCGGCCTTCACCTCGGCAAAGAGCTTGAACGCCGCCGCCGTGGTAATCTCGAAGAAGGTTATCGGCTCGCCGCCATTGGCCTTCTCGCACTGTTCGAGCGCCTGGTTCAGCCGGCGCGACGAGACCAGCTTGCCCGCCAGCCTTATGCGCTCGTTGAAGCGCACCAGGTGCGGCGAGGTCATCACGTGCACCTTCTTGCCCGAGGCTTCGAGGAAGGCCCGCAGATAGGCGATGGTCGAGCCCTTGCCGTTGGTACCAGCGACATGGATCACCGGCGGCAGGCGGTCCTGCGGATTGCCGATCTTGCCCAGCAGCGTCTCGATGCGGTCGAGGCTGAGGTCGATGAGCTTGGGGTGAAGCGCCAGCAGGCGCTTCAGTATGGCGTCGGTGCGGGACACGGGAACCAGATTCTCGAACAGCAGCATGGCGCCGGCCTTCTAGCACCCGGGGTGCCGCGGTGGTAGCGCGACTTACTCGGCGTGCGCCGCTTCGGGCTCGCCCACCAGGTCCTCGCCGGAGCTGACCACTATCGGGGCAACGAGGCGAGCGGGCGCGGTTTCACTCAGTTCCTCGCGGGCCGGGGCCTTGGTGAGAATGCCGACCAGCGAGCCGATGGTCTGGCGCAGGTTGTGGCGATGCACCACCATGTCCACCATGCCGTGTTCGTAGAGATATTCCGAGCGCTGGAAGCCCTTGGGCAGCTTCTCGCGGATGGTCTGCTCGATGACGCGTGGACCGGCAAAACCGATCAGCGCGCCGGGTTCGGCAATGTGCACGTCGCCCAGCATGGCGTAGGACGCCGTCACACCGCCGGTGGTCGGGTTGGTGAACACCACGATGAATGGCAGCCCCGCCTCGCGCAGGCGTAGCACCGCCACGGTGGTGCGCGGCATCTGCATCAGCGACAGAATGCCTTCCTGCATGCGGGCGCCGCCCGAAGACACGAAGAGCACGAAGGGCGTTTTCCTGGTGGCGGCCGTTTCGAGGCCGGTGACGATGGCCGAACCGGCGGCAAGGCCGAGCGAGCCACCCATGAAGTCGAAATCCTGCACGGCAACAGTCACGGCCTGGCCGAAGAGTTCGCCGGTAACGACCGTCACCGCGTCATCGGTGCCAGTCTTCAGCCGCTGCTCCTTCAGGCGGTCAGTGTAACGCTTGGAATCGCGGAACTTCAGTGGGTCCTGCGCCACGGCGGGCACCGGCACGGTGGTGTACTGGCCCTCGTCGAGGAAAGTCGCGAGCCGGTCCGACGCCTTGATCTTCATGTGGTAGCCGGAATTCGGCACCACCCACATGTTCGCTTCGAGGTCGCGGTAGAACACCATCTCGCCCGACTCGGGGTCCTTGACCCACAGGTTCTCCGATCCGGTATCCTTCGGCTTGAGGAAGGAGCGGATGCGGGGGCGGACGACGTTGTTGATCCAGTTCATTGGCCTGCCTGTGAGCGGGATGCCGTGTGGGTCCACGGCCCTATATGGGGATTGTGGCGATTATTATCAGCACTTGGCGGGCTGGTTAAGGCAGCGCACTCCGGTTGTGAAGCGCTAACTCCGGGTTCACCCTTACGGGACTTCCATGCCGACAGCGTGCGGCGCGGATGTTCCCCTGCCGTCCGTGAGTCGGAGGGACGGCATGGCCGAGATCGTCAAATACCGGCGGCTGAGGGTCGGATCGCCGCGGATGCTGCCGTCCCTGCGCGCGGCGCACGAACAGCGGCGCAGGAACAGCTGGCTCACCACCATCGGACTCGCGGCCGTGGCATTCGTTGCAAGCGCGGCCATCTTCAGCGTGGCCCTTCCTTACGTGATGCCCAAGCAGCAGGCCATCGCCCGCACTGCCGACCTCATCTCGGTCTCGCTGCCGATGTGCCGCAACGGCCAGGGGCTTGACTGCGTCATTGATGGCGACACTTTCCGGCTCGGCGGCCAGTCGATCCGCATCGCCGATATCGACACGCCGGAGGTCCGGAACTATGGCTGCGCTGCCGAAAAGGCGCTGGCCGACCGGGCCACGGCGCGCATGCGCGAATTGCTCAATGCCGGGCCGTTCGAACTGCGCCCCTATACGCGCGACGAAGACCAGTACGGGCGGAAGCTGCGGATCGTCGCCCGCGACGGGCAGTCGCTCGGCCAGATTCTCGTGGCCGAGGGGTTGGCGCGCCCCTGGGACGGCGCGCGCCACCCGTGGTGCTGAGCCGCGGGCTCAGTGCAACGGGCCGCGATCCGCTTCTTGCTCTTCGAGCAGTGCGTTGGCGGCAGTAGCCGAAAGCCGCACCCGGTCGCCCTCGACCTCCGCGACGAGACTGCCCGGCACGAAATGATGGTGGCCTTCGTGATGCCCTTCGCCGCTATCGGCCTTGGTCAGCTTGATCCGGTCGCCCTCGACGCGATCGACCGTGCCGACATGCACGCCATCGGCGCCGATGACTTCCATGTGCTCGCGAATGTCTGAAAGGTTCTGCATGGTCCGTACTCCTTGCTGGATCAACGGACAACGCAGAAACCCGCGCGGGGATGCGTGGCGCAGGTCTGACGCGACCACTCCACTTCCAGGCCCTCGTCCTGAGCTGGTCGAATCGGGTTTCGGAAGACCTGCTGGAGGCGGCTCAGGCCGGAGCCTTGGCCCGCCTCACTCCGCCGGCGAGTCCCGACACCAGCGTCGTGACGGCGCCCACCGTGCCAGCCGTGGCCTTGCCGTTGTCGAGCGAGCCGAGGATGGCGTTGCAGATGGCGGTGCCCACCACCACGCCGTCGGAATCCCGGCCGATCACCGCCGCATCGTCGGCGGTCTTGATGCCGAAGCCGACCGCAACCGGCAGGTCGGTATGGCCCTTGATCCGCCGCACCGCCTCGCCCACCGCCGCGTGCGACTTGATGGTGGCGCCGGTAATGCCGGTCATCGACACGTAGTAGACGAAGCCCGAGGTGTTCGCGAGCACCGCCGGCAGGCGCTTGTCGTCGGTGGTCGGTGTGGTCAGGCGGATGAAGTTGATGCCAGCCTCGAGGGCCGGGATGCACAGTTCGTCATCCTCCTCCGGCGGCAGGTCGACGACGATCAGCCCATCCACTCCGGCCGCCTTTGCGGCAGCGAGGAACGGCTTCACGCCATAGATGTAGATGGGGTTGTAGTAACCCATCAGCACGATCGGCGTCTCGTTGTCCTTCTTGCGGAAGGCTTCGACCATGCCGAGCGTCTTGCGCAGTGTCTGCCCGGCGGCGAGTGCCCGCTGCCCGGCAGCCTGGATGCCGGGGCCGTCAGCCATGGGGTCGGAGAACGGCATGCCCAGTTCGATCACGTCGGCACCGGCAGCCGGCAGGGCCTCGAGAATGGCCTGGGCGGTCTCGAGGTCCGGATCACCGGCCATGGTGAACGTGACGAGCGCCGGACGGCCCTCGGCCGCGCACTTCTGAAAACGGGCGGGGATACGGGTGGTCATGGATTCATCCCCAGGTAGCGGCCAACCGATTCAACGTCCTTGTCGCCGCGGCCCGAAAGGCAGAGCACGATGGTCTCGTCCTTGCCCATGGTCGGGGCAAGCTTCATCACCTGGGCGAGGCCGTGCGCGCTTTCGAGCGCCGGGATGATGCCTTCGAGGCGGGTGCAGAGCTGGAACGCCTCGAGCGCTTCCTTGTCGGTGATCGGCACGTAGGTGACGCGCTTGGTGTCGTGCAGGAAGGAATGCTCGGGACCGACGCCGGGATAGTCGAGGCCGGCCGAGATCGAGTGGCCTTCGAGGATCTGCCCGTCGGCATCCTGCAGCAGGTAGGTGCGGTTGCCGTGCAGCACGCCGGGGCGCCCCCCGGTCATCGAGGCGGCATGGCCGTTCTCGACTTCAATGCCGTGACCACCGGCCTCGGCGCCATAGATCTTGACCGACGGGTCGTCGAGGAAGGGATAAAACGTGCCGATTGCGTTCGAGCCACCGCCGACGCAGGCCACCACAGCGTCGGGCAGCTTGCCCTCGGCCTCGAAATGCTGAGCCTTGATCTCCTCGCCGATGATCGACTGGAAGTTGCGCACCATCTCCGGATAGGGGTGCGGGCCGGCCGCCGTGCCGATCAGATAGTAGGTGGTGTCGACATTGGTCACCCAGTCGCGCAGCGCCTCGTTCATGGCGTCCTTGAGGGTGCCGGCACCGGCTGTGACCGGACGGACCTCGGCGCCGAGCATGCGCATGCGCAGCACGTTGGGATACTGGCGCTCGACATCGGTGGCGCCCATGAAGATGACGCAAGGCAGGTCGAACTTGGCGCACACCGTCGCCGTCGCCACGCCATGCTGGCCGGCGCCGGTCTCGGCGATGATGCGGGTCTTGCCCATGCGCTTGGCCAGCAGAATCTGGCCCAGCGTGTTGTTCACCTTGTGGGAGCCGGTGTGATTCAGCTCCTCGCGCTTGAAGTAGACCTTGGCGCCGCCCAGGTGCTGGGTCAGCCGCTCGGCGAAATAGAGCGGCGAGGGGCGGCCGGTATAGTGCTTGCCCAGATGCTCGAGCTCGGCCTTGTAGGCCGGGTCGGCCTGCGCCTCCCGGTAGGCCTTCTCGAGATCGAGGATGAGCGGCATCAGCGTTTCGGCCACGAAACGCCCGCCATAAAGACCAAATCGACCCTGCTCGTCGGGGCCGTTGCGCAGGGAATTGGCCCCGTCGACTGTCACTTTACTCTAGGGCTCCTACCCGTGCGCCGCCAAAGTGGCGAAGTTAGCCGTGCGCCTGACGCGCATTGGCCGTAAAGGAGCGGATCAGCTCGGCGCTCTTGACGCCGGGCGCAGTCTCCACCCCCGAGGAAACGTCCACGCCCATCGGCCGGACCTGGCGGATGGCGTCACCCACCGTGTCGGGGGTGAGGCCCCCGGAAAGCATGAAGCCGAGCGCCGGGTCAAGCGCCTTGAGCAGGCCCCAGTCGAAGGTCACGCCATTGCCGCCCGTACGGTCGGCGCCCTTGGGCGCCTTGGCGTCGAGCAGCAGGCGGTCGGCCACCTCGGCGAAGGCCGCCACACCCGCGACATCCTCGGCCGTGCCGATAGACACGGCCTTGAGGATGGCGATGCCGGCCTCGTCGCGGATGGCCTCGACGCGGTGCGGCGTTTCGGGGCCATGCAGCTGGATCCAGTCGGGTGAGAGTGCCGCCACTTCCATCACCGTGGAGTTGTCCGGGTTCACCAGCACCACGCAGGTCTCGATGCGGCCACGGGCTATGGAGATCAGTTCCTGCAGCGTCTCGAGATCGACATGACGCGGGCTGCGCTGGAAATGCATGAAGCCCACCATGTCGGCGCCGGACTCGATCGCGGCTTCGAGCAATGCGGGCGTCTTGATGCCGCAGATCTTGATGATGAGTGGGTCGGCCATGAGGGTGGTCAGCTTGGTCGGGCGAAGTCGTCGGGACTGAGGGCAAGAGAGTTTTCGGGCACGCGGCGGGCCACTTCGAGCTCGCGGTGCAGGCGCTCGGTTTCGCGCCGGTAGTGGCGCTCGTCACGCCGATGCGTGCCCTGGGCAAACCATGTGGCGATGCCGCCCAGCACCACACCCACCAGCAAGACGCAGAAAATGACGACGAAGAGCGGCACGCGGAAGGTCGTGGCCGACATCACGTCGGTCGCCGCCAGTGGATTGAAGTTGACGTTCACAGGCTGCAGGTTTGCCAGCGCGAACACGATCAGCGCCGCGCATAGCGGCACCAGCACTAACCAGCCCACTATCCGTTTGAGCATCAGCTTCGCCTGGATCCCTGGTTTGCCGTGATCGAGAACCGCAAAACCGTTGTCACTTCTGCTGGAATCGCTCTGACATCAGCCAGCGCGGTTTATCCGCTCGCGGATTTCCTTGCCAGCCTTGAACTGGGGCACGTACTTTTCGCCCACATCAACGGTTTCGCCCGTGCGCGGGTTGCGTCCCACGCGGGCCGGCCGGTTCTTTACCGAGAAGGCCCCGAAACCACGAAGTTCAACCCGGTCGCCCCGGGCCATCGCATCGCCGACCTCATCGAGGATGGCGTTGACGATGTTCTCGATATCACGCTGGAACAAATGCGGATTTTCGTCGGCTAGCTTTTGCACGAGCTCAGACTTGATCATACCGCCCCCCAGGCGCTCCTCCGTATACGGACAGGCTTGTTCATCGCCTAGCGAGCCTGCCAAAGCGAAACCAGCCCGTCAAGCGCGATCGGACCTTCGGTCGGCAGGCCGAGACCCTCGCGCGCTGCCTGCCTCAGCCAGCGGCCGGGCGAGAACCAGCTGTTATCCGGCAACGGGAAGTAATCGACCACCGGCAGGTCAGTCTTCACTCCCCGGTCCGAGTTGAGCCACGCAATAGCATCAGACTCCCCTCCGATCGCATCGATCAGCCTGTCGGCGAGCGCCTGCCGTCCGGTGAGGATGCGGCCATCGCTCAGCGCCAGGGTTTCGGGGCGCGAAATGCCGCGGCGCTCGGCGACGACGTCAACGAACCACTGGTAGCTGTCATCGACCAGTCCCTGAAGTGCGGCGCGGACATCGCCCTCCATGGGCTCGTCGAGATCAGGCTCGGACTTGAGTGGGCCGGTCGCCACCTTGTCGAAGTCGATGCCGATGGTGTCGAGCAGCTTGCCGGCATTGACATGCTGGTAGAGCACGCCGATCGAGCCGACAATCGACAGCCGCCGCGCAAAGATGCGGTCGGTGGCGATGGCTGTCATGTAGGCGGCCGAGGCACCCAGCTCGCTGATGACCGCCACGACAGGTTTTTTCGCACGCAGCGCCGTCAGGGCCTCGTAGAGCTCCTCGCCCCCAGCCGTCGTGCCGCCGGGCGAATTGATGGCGACGATCACCGCCTTCACCGCGTCGTTCTTGCCCAGTTGCTCGAGAATCCTGAGCCGGGCCGGATCGGTGGCGATCACGCCATTGATGCTGACCCGCGCAATCTGCTCGCCCGACGTGCTCCCCGGCACGGCGAAACGCGCCGTCAGCGCAACCACCGCCACGAGGGCCGCGAGAAAGAACAGCACCCGCCACAGCCGACGCGACCGCCTGAGCTTTGCATTGGCCGGAATAAGGTGGGCCGGATCGGCAGAAAAGTCGGACATGACACCCTCGCCCCGGGAAACGCTCCCCGCGAGGTAGCCGCCACCAACGGCAAATGCAAGGTGAGCGTCAGGGCTGGGCCAGCTTCCGGACCATGTAGCGGGCGCCCTCTTCGTAGCTCAGCAGCTTGGCGTAGAGGTCGGGCTCTTCGGTGACGGCAAAGCCGTGCTTTTCCCACCATGGTACCGAGCCGTTGACGGCGACGAGGCTCATGGTGGGGTAGCCCTCGGCTTCGGCATGCTTGGTCAGCGCCCCGAGGATCTTGCCCGCGGCACCGATGCGGCGGGCGACCGGCAGCAGGCATAGGTCGTGGATGTAGTAGGTATCGGGGCTGGACGGCAGAGCGCCCAGCAGGGTGTTGAGCGGCGGCAGGCTGGCATAGGTCCAGGGGTGGCTCAGCAGGTAGCCCACCGGCTTTTCGCCGAGTTCCAGCAGGTAGCAGCCATTGTGGTAGAGCCGCTGGCGCTCGGCCAGCACCTCGGGGCTCTCGTAGAAATCGAGATGCACGGTGTCGGCAATCGCCTGCACGGCCGGCAGGTCGTAGGCGGTCATCAGCCGCCAGGCGACATCCTTGATCAGCACTTCGGTCATTCCCCAAACGGCGGCAGCTTACACAAAAAGGGCCCGCACCACAGTGCGAGCCCCGGATTTGCCAGCTTCGAAGCAAAGCTTACTTGTCGTCGCGGCCCTTGAGCGCCGCGCCCAGGATGTCGCCGAGCGAAGCGCCCGAGTCCGACGAACCATAGGCTGCCACGGCCTCGCGTTCCTCAGCGATTTCCAGCGCCTTGATCGAGAGCTGGATGCGCTGGGTCTTGCGGTCGTACTGCGTAACGCGGGCATCGACCTTGTCGCCCTTGGCGAAGCGCTCGGGGCGCTGGTCGTTGCGGTCGCGGCTCAGGTCGGCGCGGCGGATGAACGCAGTCATCTCGGTGTCGTTGATGCGCACCTCGATGCCACCATCGTTGACGTCGATGACCGTACCGGTCACCACGGCGTTCTTGCGGATGCCGCCATCGCCGGCGTCGGTACCGGCGCCGGCGGTCTCACCGGTGGCCAGCTGCTTGATGCCGAGAGAGATGCGCTCCTTCTCCACGTCGACGTCGAGCACCTTGGCCTTGACGATGTCGCCACGGTTGTACTCGTCGAGCGCCTGCTCGCCCGGCTTCTGCCAGTCGAGATCGGAGAGGTGCACCATGCCGTCCACGTCGCCATCGAGACCGATGAACAGGCCGAACTCGGTCTTGTTCTTGACCTCGCCCTCGACGGTCGAACCGACGGGGTACTTGTCGGCGAAGGTTTCCCACGGGTTGGCGAGGGTCTGCTTCAGGCCGAGAGAGATGCGGCGCTTCTCGGGATCGACCTCGAGCACCATCACTTCGACTTCCTGGGAGGTCGAGACGATCTTGCCCGGGTGGACGTTCTTCTTTGTCCAGCTCATTTCCGAGACGTGGATCAGGCCTTCGATGCCCGGCTCGAGCTCGACGAACGCACCGTAGTCGGTGATGTTGGTCACGCGGCCCGAGAACTTCGCACCCACCGGGTACTTGGCCTCGATGCCATCCCACGGATCGGCCTGAAGCTGCTTCATGCCCAGCGAGATGCGGTGGCTCTCGTGGTTGATGCGGACGATCTGCACCTTGATGGTCTCGCCGATGGCGAGAACTTCGGACGGATGGTTGACGCGGCGCCACGCGATGTCGGTGACGTGCAGCAGGCCGTCAATACCGCCCAGGTCGACGAACGCACCGTAATCGGTGATGTTCTTGACCACGCCGTCGACCACCTGGCCCTCTTCGAGCTGCTGGACGATCTCGGAACGCTGCTCGGCGCGGCTTTCCTCGAGGATCGCACGGCGCGACACGACGATGTTGCCGCGGCGCTTGTCCATCTTCAGGATCTGGAATGGCTGCGGCACGTTCATGAGCGGGCCGATGTCGCGGATCGGACGGATGTCGACCTGCGAACGGGGCAGGAAGGCCACGGCACCTTCGAGGTCGACGGTGAAGCCACCCTTGACCTGGTTGAAGATGATGCCTTCGACGCGCTCGTTGTTGTTGTACTTTTCTTCGAGCTTGACCCAGCTCTCTTCGCGGCGGGCCTTCTCGCGCGACAGGACCGCCTCGCCGACAGCGTTCTCGACGCGGTCGACATAAACTTCCACGATCGAGCCGACCTGGATGGTACCGTCACGGCCGGCGGCGCCGAACTCCTTGAGGGCAATGCGGCCCTCGGTCTTCAGACCGACGTCGATGATCGCGAGATCCTTCTCGATCGCGACGACGGTTCCCTTGACGACGGTGCCCTCCATCGGCTCGTTGTCGAGGAACGAGTCCATCAGCATGGACTCGAAGTCTTCCTTGGTCACAGATTCAACTGCCAAGCTCTTATCTCCATTGTGCCACCGGTGGCTGGTGTGAGGGCCCGTCTGCCATCGTCGACAAATGACGATCCGGTGCGCTGGCGCGCGAGCCTGACTGATGTTCGATTGAATCCGGTGCCGGCCCAAGAATGCTCTGGCTCGGGGGCAGCGCCTGAAGAGGTGGATTTAGGCCCGGCTAGACTGCGGACCTGCTCTTTTCGGCCATCACCCCGTCGACAATGGCGACGGCTGCGCGGAGTGCGGCCTCTATATCCAGAAGCGTCGTGTCCAGCAAGTGGGCATCGGCTGCGGGATAGAAACCGCCATTGGGATTGGCCATGTCGCGGGCGTCCCGCTGTTCTATCTGGTGATAGAGGGCGTAGCGATCAACCGGCAGGCCGCGTTTTTCGAACTGGCGGGCCCGCCGCTCCATGCGCGCCTTGCTGTCGGCCTGGATGAAGAGTTTCACGTCGGCCTCGGGAGCGATCCTGGTGCCGATGTCGCGGCCATCTAGCACTGCGCCGCCCGGCTGGGTCGCGAAAGCGCGCTGGAAATCGAAGAGCGCCGCACGTACCTCGCCGATTACCGCCACCTTGCTCGCCAGCTGGCCGGCTTCGGCGGTGGAGAGAATGTCGGGGTCGAGCGCACTGGTATCGATCGACCGGGCCGCGGCAATGGCCGCCGCCTCGAAGCCGGGCGCACCGTCGAGGTCCGCGACGGCGAGACCCACGGCGCGATAGAGCAGGCCGGTATCGAGATGCGGCAATCCGTAATGCCGGGCCAGACCCGCTGCGAGCGTGCCCTTGCCCGAGGCTGCCGGTCCATCCACCGCAATGATCATGCCGCCCCCTTCGTGACAAACGGGGCTCTCCTAGCAGGGCTGCCGCCCGCGTGCCAGTCGGAACGGAAGGGGCGTGCCGCTTCGCCCCGGGTTGCCGCCGATTTTGCGTTTGACAGTCACAATCTTTCGCCCTAACCGGACCTCTCCCTGCGGGGACCACTCCCCGTACATTGATGAGGCAAGCAATTGGCCAAGGACGAACGCGGTACAAAGCGGGAAGACCCCGATACCGGCAAGAAGTTCTACGACCTGAACAAGGACCCGATCGTCTCGCCCTATACCGGCAAATCCTATCCGCGTTCCTTCTTCGAGCAGAACGCCGTCGCCGCGGTTCGCGCCAAGGTGGCGGAGCGCGAAGAGGACGAGGACGAGGAGGAGATCGAGGCCGAGGACGAAGTCATCGAGCCCGGCGCGCCCGAAGTCATCTCGCTCGAGGACGCCGATGCCGAGGAAGGCGCCGGTGACGGCGAGGACATTCCCGATGTCGAGGACGTCGAGGACGTCGAAGACCTCGGCGATGACGATTCGGACGTCTTCCTCGAGGAAGACGAGGACGAAGACGAGGATCTCGACTTCGACGTCGGGGGCAGCGACGAGCGCTGAGGCGCTCGTTCCCCGAGTGGAACCGGGCGGTTTTGCGAGCGTTGAAAAAAAGCTCTTGCAAGCCGCCGGTCACCTCGCTAGACAGCACCCGCGCTGCGACGGAGACGCCGCCGCGCAAAATCCCAAGCCCGGCTCGCCGGGCATCCGGATACAGATCCAAGGCGATCGTTGATGGGGCAATAGCTCAGTTGGGAGAGCGCTTGAATGGCATTCAAGAGGTCGACGGTTCGATTCCGTTTTGCTCCACCAATCCCTCAACAAAAACCCCGGCTCGGCCGGGGTTTTGTTTTTTCGGCCTCTGTCCTGAACGGCCCACTTCCCGCAGGCCGGGATCGAATCGTCGGGCTGTTCCTGGCTCGACGGTGATGCCGGCGCGATTCCGGCCAGACCCAGTACGACCTGACCCCGACGCTTCCCTCGACCGAGTTGGTGGGCGACGACGCGCTGTTTGCCTCCACCGACGCCAATGCCGACCTCTTTGCCACCGTCGAAGAACTCCAACATGGTGCAGGTCGAGGTGGATGGCGAGACGATCACGACCCCGATGAAGGTCGATGCCACCGGCAGCTTCACCGGCACCAACGTGCCGCTCGCGGTGGTGCGCTCCTTCGCCACACTGACCGGCATCCTGCCGTCGACGTTCTTCGGCGCCTGAGGCGCAGGTTCGGGCGGCGCGGCGCGTCCCGCTTCGGCGTCAGAGGCGCAGGTTCGGGCGCCTCCGGGTCCCCCACTCCGGCGCGTGCGGCGCCGGCGCTCTATTGACGGGTCGGGCGGAGGTTTCTAGAACCCCCGCTCCCTAAGCCGAGGCGGCCGTCCCATGGGCGGCCGCCTCCTGTTTTTGCCCATCGATCAGCGAGCCAGACAATGACGCGAACCCATTGCGGCATGGATTTCGGCACCTCCAATTCCACCTTCGCGGTTGCGGGAGGCAATGCCCCGGCGCGGTTGCTGCCGCTTGAGGACGGCAAGCCGACCATCCCTTCGGCGCTCTTCTTCTCCTTCGAAGAGGACACCGTGTTCTTCGGCCGCCAAGCGATGAACGAGTACGTCACCGGGGCGGATGGGCGGCTCATGCGCTCGATCAAGAGCGTGCTGGGCACGGCGCTGTTCGCCGACACCACGCGGGTCAAGCGCCAGTCCCTCGCCTTCTCCGACATTCTCGGCTTCTTCATCGCCGAACTGAAGCGGCGGGCCGAGGCGTCATTGGGCGAAGGCGTTGACGAAATCGTCTGCGGCCGCCCGGTACGCTTCGTCGATGACGATGACGAGGCCGACGCGCTGGCCCAGCGCCAGCTCGAGGAAGCGGTGCGGGCGCAGGGCTACCGGCATGTCGAGTTCCAGTTCGAACCCATTGCTGCCGCGCTCGACTACGAGCAGCACGTGACGCAGGAAGAGCTGGCTCTCGTGGCCGATATCGGCGGCGGCACCTCCGACTTCACCGTTATCCGCGTATCGCCCGAGCGCGCCCGGGCGCAGGACCGCAAGGCCGACATCCTCGCGACCGGCGGCGTTCATATCGGCGGTACCGATTTCGACCGGCTGCTCTCGCTACGCCGGATCATGCCGCTGCTCGGCTACCGCACCGAGACGGCCGACGGGAAGCGGCCGCTTCCCTCGGCGCCCTATTACGATCTCGCCACCTGGCACCGGATCAACCGGCTCTACAACGCCAAGTCGATCGCCGAACTGCGCTCCACCGTGCGCGAGGCGAAGTTCCCCGAGCTTGCCGCCATGATGCTGGCCATAGTCGAGGACCGGCAGGGCCACCGCCTCGCTGCCCGGGTCGAGGAGGCCAAGATCGCACTCAGCGAAGCCGACCAGACCGAGTTCCGTTTCTTCACGCGCGACGTGTCGCTGAGCGCTGCCATCACCCTCGGCGAGCTGCACGAGGCCATCGAGGGCGCCACCCAGTCCATCGCCAGCACCATCGAAAACACCGTCAGGGCGGCGGGGGTCACCGGAGCCGACATCCACACGCTGATCCTCACCGGCGGCTCCACCAGGGTGCCGGCGGTGTCGAGCGTGCTGCGCGCCCAGTTCCCGCAATCGAGGGCCGTCGAAACCGACGCCTTCGGCAGCGTCGGCCTTGGCCTGGCGCTCGACGCGGCCCGTCGCTTCCGATAGCGGGGGAGGCCGGTCGCGCCGCTCAGGCGGCGTGCCAGCGCTGGCTGGATGTCGCGTCGAGGTAGAGGTCGATCAGCCTGCAGGCGCGCGCTATGGCGACCGCCGCTCCTTCCTCGAGCTCGGCCCTGGCCTTGGTGGGGAAGATGATGCCGGTTTCGGCGTGGGTGATGACCGCATCCCAGAACCCCGCGCGGGTTACCCTGATGCTGTGCCCGCGATAGGTTTCAGTCAAAGCCGCCAGCTCCCAAGACTAGGCTGACACCTACGGTGACAACGACAGTCGAAGAAAGCAATAGCGCAATTTGTTGCAATTGATCCACCGATAAACTTATGCATTCGGCAGGACCATTTTAAGACACGCAGATCGATTTACATAAAATCGTCGCGACGCGGGGTAAAGCTGTCGATCAACTTGCCGGCGGTCAGCGCCTTTACACCGTGCACCAGCCCGGA
>Ga0207868_1000535_pt1 | contig 38698 bp, 31 predicted proteins | sample Passage237B_FD_187370 | JGI IMG/M metagenome (GOLD analysis project Ga0207868, IMG submission 187370) | Cellulose adapted compost microbial communities from Newby Island Compost Facility, Milpitas, CA, USA - Passage2 37B (SPAdes) (version 3) ... | reverse complement strand
CGGGGCGCGTTGCACCAAGCCCGCTGCGGCGTGTCCCAACCAAACGCCCACGAGGCAGATCAGCACCGAGCCGAGAATGTAGGCTATGGCCATTGGCCAGTCGCCGTCTTTCATCAAGGCCAGGGTCTGGAGGCTGAACGCAGAAAACGTGGTGAAGCCGCCGCAAAAACCGGTCATCAGGAACAAGCGAAACTGTGCACTGCTGAGAAAGCGGTCTCCGAGATCGAGATTGGCGAGAAAGCCGATGATCACGGAGCCGATGACGTTCACGGTGAGCGTGCCCCACGGAAAAGCGCTTTCCGCGCGCGTATCGATCACGGTGGATAACCAATAACGCAACACGCTGCCGGCGGCTCCGCCCAAGGCGATGAGAAGATAGATCATGGATGGCTAAGATTTAATCGCAGGCGTGATCGGCCCTCGGTGGGGCGGCGCAATTTCTTCGATGCAAGCATTTGCCTGTGGATTGGCAAGGCGCGGAAACCGTCTGGTCAAGTCGGAGCGGATTTGCATGTTGAACGGCGTGCGTCGCCTGTTGTTCATGTTCATGCTTTGTCTCGCGGTGGCGGCACGTCTGTCCGCGGGCTTGGCCGACAACCTGATCATCCTCGCCAACTCGCAGGATGGGGATTCGATGCGGATCGCGCGTTACTACGCGGAAAAACGCGGGGTGCCCGAGGCGAACATCATCGCGCTGCCCATGCCGACGGTGGAGACGATCAACTGGCGCGATTTCGTGATCACGATCTGGCAGCCCCTGCAGGATGAGTTGATGCAACGCGGGGCGATCGATGCGATCCCGTTTAAACTTTTCGACGATGCCGGCCGGCGCAAAATCGCGGCGTCGGGCCACAATATTTCCTATCTGGTGATTTGTCGCGGAGTGCCGTTGCGCATCAATCACCAGGCCGAGCTGTTGACACCGGCAAGTGATGGACGGGAGGAGCGTGCGGAGTTGCGCACGAATCGAGCCTCGGTGGACGCCGAGCTGAGCCTGCTGGCTTATGGTCCCTACAATATTAACGGTTTCGTGACGAATCCGCTGTTTCGCGCTCAAGAGCCTTCGCTGCTGGCGGAACAGTTGATCGTGAAAGTTTCGCGGCTCGATGGACCGCAATACGAGGACGTGATCGGATTGATCAACGGCACGTTGGAAGCAGAAAAAAATGGTCTCATCGGTCGAGGTTACGTGGATGTGCGCGGTCCTCATCGTCAGGGAAACCAATGGATGGAGCTGATCGCCACCAAGCTGCAGGATTTGTATTTCGGGCCTGAAGTGAATCGCGAGTCCGGCACGTTTCCCACCGGCGCGCGATTCGATCTGCCCGCGTTGTATTTCGGATGGTATGCCACGAAAGCCAATGGGCCGTTTTTGTTGCCCGGGTTTCGCTTCGCACCCGGCGCGATTGCAGTGCACATTCACAGTTTCTCCGCGGCGACGTTGCGCTCGGATAGTTCCGGATGGTGCGGACCGTTGATTGCGCGCGGAGCAGCGGTCACGACCGGCGCGGTATTCGAACCGTATCTGCAGTTCATGCATTATCCGCACCTCATGCTGGAAGCCTTGGCTAAGGGGAAAAATGTGGGCGATGCCGCCTATTATGCGCTTCCAAGTTTGAGTTGGCAGAACGTGCTGGTCGGCGACCCGTTGTATCAACCATTCCTGCGTGGCTTGGATGAGCAATGGGTGCAGCGGGCGCAACTGTCGCCACGGCAACGCTCATATGTGGCACTGCGCGAAATGCAGCGGTTGTCCGAAGCCGGTTTGCATGACGAAGCGCTTGCTTTGGTGCGGGAAGAGCAAGCGGCTCATCCGAGTCTCGTCATGGGCGTGGAACTCGCGGGTAAATTGTTGGAGCGGGAAGATGCACCGGGCGCGGTGGAGGCATTGGGCTTTGCGTCGCACTTAAAACAAGTGCCCGCGAATGATTGGGCCTTGCTGCAAAGCGCAGGTGATTTGCTTGAAACTGCCGGTGATGAAGCCGCGGCGATGCGCGTGTATGCCAACTTGATCGATCTGCGCGGCGTGCCTGATAAGCTGCGGGTGGATTGGCTGCGGCGCGGCGTGCGATTGGCTAGCGCCTCGGGTGATTTGAAGCAGGCGATGGCGTGGGAGCAGGAGGCCAACCGGCTGATCGCGAATACTGAGACAAAAAAATAGAGCGGACCTGATGGTCCGCTCCACGATTGCTGGCCGTTGATGATGGCTCAGGCTTTTTCGACGATCTTGTCGGCCAGACCGTATTCGATGGCTTCCTGCGCGTTGAGGTAGAAGTCGCGATCGGTGTCACGGGTGATGCGCTCAAGCGGTTGGCCTGATGCATTGGCCAGAATCTGATTCAGTTCGGCGCGAAGCTTTTCCATCTCCTGCGCTTGAATGTTGATATCGGTCGCAGGACCGATGAAGCGACCGGAAATCAACGGCTGGTGAATGAGCACGCGGGAGTGCGGATAAAGCAGGCGGCGACCTTTCTTCGCGCCGCTGAGCAGGATCGAACCCATTGACGCGGCCATGCCGGTCACGACGACGGTGACGGGCGAGGTGATCAATTGCATGGTGTCATAGACTGCCATGCCGGCCGTGATGGAACCGCCGGGGGTGTTGATGTAAAACGTGATCTCCTTGCCAGGGGCGGTCGCTTCGAGAAACAGCAGTTTCTCCGTAATGTCCTTGGCGGTCTCATCGGTGACTGCGCCCCAGAGGAAAATTTTCCGCTGTTGAAGAAACTTCTTCTGAATTTGCGCAGCGATGGGCATCGGGTTTTTGGCGGAGACGTTTTCCTCGTCGTCCTCGTCATCGTCGGCGCGGGGCAGGGGAGCCTGCAGGCCGGGCTGGAGATTGGCAAAGTGCATAGGGTTCAAAAAGTGCGAGTGGAGCGGCTTTTGGCAAGCCGCGGACGCGATTACTGTGCGGCGGCGATTTGCAACCGCTGGCGCAAGTCAGGCGGGAGATTGAGGTTATCCTGCACCTGCCAGATGCGGGCAAGTAGCTCGACGGGCTTGGGCTTGAGATTAAGCAGGGCGGGCAGGTTGGTGCGCACTTCGTCCCATGCTTGCTGTTCAACATCGGCGCTCACCAGCGCGGATAGAAAAGCGACTTCACCGGGATTGCGTTGCACCAAAGCTTGGCGAATTCGGCGGGTCTCCGCTTTCAATCCCAGTTGCTCTAATTGTGCGGCCAAGAGCGCGGCGTTTCGGGTAAAGGCAGGGCCTTGTTGCGTGAGCAATTGGTTCAACCAAGCCTGTCCTTCCGTGGGTTGGTTAAGACCAAAGCTGGCCCATGCACGCATGGCGCCGAGAGTGATTTGGATTGGGTCGCCCAGCGCGGGGTAATCGTTAAGCAGCGCCGCGGTTTGCAGCGCTTGCTCATATTCGCCGGCCGAGCACTGCGCCTGCAGGTGCGCCAGCATCAGCACTGGGTTCTTGCGTCCTGATTCATCAACCGGCGCGTATTTGAGAATCAACCGCGTCAGTTCCGGATCGTTGTTTTGGCGGGCGGAAGCGGCCAAAAGCGCCAAGGCGCGTTCATCTTCTTTGAAGCGGCGGAGGAAATCGTCTCGCTCGCGCCGGTAGGCGTCTTGGTCGCCGGCTTGATAATACAACGTGATCAAATCCACGTGTGCTCCCGGACTCTCAGGGCGCAACAGCACCCGGCTGACCGCGACACGTCGGGCGTCATCCGTGCGCCCATCCGCACGATAAAGCCGCACGAGCATAATGCCGGCTGCTTCGTTGGCGGGTTGCAGTGCGAGGAGGCGTTCGAGGCGTTGAATCCCGGTTTGGAGATTACCGGAAGCAACATCGATATCCACCAGCATGAGCTGGCCCGCCGAGTTGTTGACCAGATTCCAGTTGATCAAAAGCGCGCGAGATTCCGCATAGCGGCCCAAGCGCGTCCCGGCCTTGACCTGTATCGGCACGATTTCGCGATGCAGTGCGTTGTCGTCTGGTTTGGCCGGCAAGAGCGATTCGCACAATTCCCAGATGCGTTCGTCGCGTTGTTCAAACTCGAGCAGTTTGAGCACGGCCTGCAGATAATCGGAATCGGTTTTCCCGTAAGGAAGTCCTTCTTCGAGGAGCGTGAGCGCGGCATCGGTGCGGCCGATTTGGTGATAGATGGTCGCGAGGTCGCGCCGCGCGTTCAGGTTGGCTCCATTATTGGCGACGGCGGTGCGCAAACTGGAAATGCCTTTGGCCCAGTCACCCGCCTGCAATTGTTTTTGGGCGTTCGCGTAAGCGTGATTGCTGAGCGCTTCGCGGTAGTGGCGATGACGCAGCGGGTAAAACGCGATATCGAAGTAAGACGCCTCGGTGAGGCCTCGCTTGTATTTAACGAAGGCCCACGCGGCTCCGGCTAGTCCGAGCCAGCCGATGATGGCGAGTGCGAACGCGACCTTCCAAACTCGCGACCAAATGATGAATATCTTGGTGCCGCCAGAAGTGTTGAGCCGCACCCATAATTTCCCGCGCCAAGCGGGATCATGGGGATTGAAGGTTACCGTCTTTTGCCGGGCTTGATCCACGCTCTCTTTATCCAAGAAGTGAGCGCAGGACCGCAAGCGGCATCGTCAGATCAGGCCGAGCTTCATTTTACCTTCCTCGGAGATCATGGACTGATTCCAAGCCGGCTCCCATGTGATACGCACGTCGGCTTCGTCCACGCCGGGAACGAGAAGGATCTTGGACTTCGCATCCTCCGCGATGGCCGGGCCCATGCCGCAACCGGGCGCGGTCAGCGTCATGGCTACGAGCACCTTGTAGGCGCCGTCTTCCTTTTTCTCGATGTCCATCGAGTAAACGAGGCCGAGGTCGACGATGTTCACAGGAATTTCCGGATCGAAAACTTTACGCAGTTGGGCCCAGACGGTTTCGGGATCGGGCGAACCGTCCGCGAGCGTGGCGGCTTCGATCTTGGATTCGGTCACTTGCTCGCCGAGTGCGTCGCCGTCTTTGCCGTCGATGCGGAAGAGGCCGAAATCAGTCTGCACGGTGTAGCTGCCGCCGAGCGTCTGGTGGATGAAGAGCTTGGTTCCTGCGGTCAGCGTTTGCTTGTCGCCCGACGGAATTTGCGTGACGGTGACTTCGCGGGAGAGGGTGCGTTCCTTGTTCGACATGATAAGGGCTCTGGACGGTTAGAGTTTCTTGAACTTGTCTTGAATGAAGTTGCCGAGCGCGTCGTGCAGATTTTGGTCGATCAGCTTGTCGAGCACGGACTCGAAGAAGCCGAACACGAGCAATTCGTAGGATTGATGCGCCGGGATGCCGCGCGACTTCAGATAATAGAGCTGCTCGGGATCAATGGTAGCACTGGTAGCGCCGTGGGTGCACTTCACGTCATTGGCCTGAATCTCGAGGCCAGGCAGTGAATCGGCGGAAGCTTCCTCGCTGAGGAGAAGGTTGCGATTGCTTTGATAAGCATCGGTCTTCTGCGCATCGGGATCCACGACGATGAGGCCGGAGAAGATGGTGTGCGCCTGATTGATCAGCGCGTTCTTGTAGAGGAGGTTCGACGACGTGTGCGGAGCGGCGTGCGTTTGCAGCGTGCGTTGGTCGAATTCCTGTTTGCCGTGCGCGACGGTAAGCGAACACATATCACTGTGCGCGCCGGGAGCGAGCATGCGGCTGTGCGATTCGTGGCGCACTTGCTGTCCGCCGAGATGCAGGTTGACCGAAAGCACGCGCGCGTCGCGCTCGACCGCGATCGAGTTGGTCTGGAACGCGAGGGTCTTTTCGGACCAGTTTTGCACGCCGACGTAGGTGAGCTGCGAGCCGGGCCCGGCGTGCAGGTCGTTGACGCCGGATACCAAGTGCGCTTCCTGCGCCGACGCGGAAACGAAATATTCGACGAGCGTGGCCTTGGCGTTGTCTTCCAGAATCACGAGCGTGTGCGGGAAGGCGGACTTGTGGTCGCCGGCCAGCGTGTGCTGCACGACGATTGGTTTCTCAATCTCGACGCCCTTCGGCACAAACAGCACGGCGCCTGTGGCGGTAAAGGCGGTGTTGAGCGCGACGAACTTTTCGCTGCCGAGATTCGCGGGGTATTTTTGGAAATAACGGCGGACGAGGTCGCCATGATCGCGCAGCGCTTCGGTGAGCGGCGCAAAGATCACGCCCTTGGCCGCGAGTTCGGCGGGCAGTGTGCTGCGATCGACGACTTGGCGGTTGGAGAACGTCATCTCCGCGGCATGCTCGAAATCGGGCAGGTGCGGCACATGCACGGCGGGTTCTTCGGGCAGAACGTAGCCGTCGAGGTCGAGACCCTTGAGATTGGAGAAGCGCCAGCGCTCGTCGTTGCGCGTGGGCATCGGCAAGGCGTTGAATTGATTCCATGCGGTCTTCTTCGTTTCGAGCCACCAATCCGGCAGCGCGGCGCGCTGGGAAAGGTGCATCGCGAAACGTTCGCTGTTAAGACCGGTCGACAGAGTGATATTGGGCAAAGCGGACATGCGGTGAGCTGAGTGGATTAACGCTGGATCAGCCGACGGAGCCTTCCATTTCAAGGTCGATGAGACGCTTGAGCTCGACGGAGTATTCCATCGGGAACTGGCTCGCGAGATCGTTGATGAAACCGTTGACGGACAGGCTCATCGCCTGCGCCTCGGTGAGACCGCGCTGCTGCATGTAGAAGATGAGATCTTCGCTGACCTTCGACACGGAGGCCTCGTGCTGCGTGGCGTTTTTGTCGCCGCGCACGGTGATGGCCGGGTAGGTGTCGGTGCGGCTATTCGTGTTGATGAGCAGCGCGTCGCACTCAGTGTTGTTTTTGCAACCCTTCAAGTGCTTCGGGATGTGCACGAGACCGCGATAGGTGGAGCGGCCTTGGCCGACCGAAATGGACTTCGAAATGACGTTGGACGTGGTCTCGTCGGCGGCGTGGATCATCTTCGCGCCGGTGTCTTGGTGCTGGCCGTCGTTGGCGAGAGCGATGGAGATGACCTCGCCGCGAGCCTTGCGACCCTTCAACACGACGCCGGGATACTTCATGGTGAGACGGCTGCCGATGTTGCAGTCGATCCACTTGATCTCGGCTTCCTCGTGCGCGACACCGCGCTTGGTTACGAGGTTGAACACGTTGTTGGCCCAGTTCTGGACAGTGATATATTGGATCTTCGCGCCCTTGAGGGCGACGAGCTCGACCACGGCGCTGTGCAGCGTCGAAGTAGAGAACTTCGGCGCGGTGCAGCCTTCCATGTAGGTGACTTCGGAGCCTTCGTCGCAGATGATGAGGGTGCGTTCGAATTGGCCGAAGTTTTCCGCGTTGATGCGGAAGTAGGCTTGGAGCGGCTGCGCGACCTTCACGCCGGGCGGCACGTAGATGAACGAACCGCCGGAGAACACGGCGCTGTTGAGCGCGGCGAATTTGTTGTCACCGGTGGGGATGACTTTGCCGAAGAACTTGCGGAAAATTTCTGGATGCTCGCGCAGGGCTTCGGTCGAATTGGCAAAGATGACGCCTTGTTTGGAGACGATGTCCTTGATGTTGGAATACGCCGCTTCGGAGTCGAACTGAGCCTCGACGCCGGCGAGGAACTTACGTTCTTGCTCGGGAATGCCGAGCCGCTCGAAAGTTTCCTTGATGTCGTCCGGCACCTCGTCCCACGTGCGCTTCGGCTTCTGGCCTTGCGCGAGATAATAGCGGATTTTGTCGAAGTTGATGTTCTCGAGATCCTTCGTCGCCCAGTGCGTGGGCAGCGGCATGGATTGGAACTTCTTCAACGCGTTGAGGCGAAATTCGAGCAGCCAGTCGGCCTCCTTCTTGACGGAGGAAATGTAGCGGACGGTTTGCTCGGTCAGGCCGGTGCCGGCGTCGAACTCGTAGTCAACGTCGTAGGTGAAGTCGCCCCTAGACTGGTCGATGCCCGCGACCGGGTTTTCGATGAAGTCTGGTGTTTCGAGAGTTTCGCTGATTTCAGGCATGGCGGGTTCAGGCACTGGCGAGTTCGTTCTTTACCCAGTCGTAGCCCTTGGCCTCGAGTTCGAGGGCGAGAGATTTGTCGCCGCTCTTCACGATGCGGCCGTCATACATGACGTGCACGTAGTCGGGCACGATGTAGTCGAGAAGACGCTGGTAGTGGGTGATCATGAGTGCGCCGAAGTTTTCGCCCCGCATGGCGTTTACGCCTTCGGAGACAATACGGAGCGCATCGATGTCGAGCCCGGAGTCGGTTTCGTCCATCAGGGCGAACTTGGGCTCGAGCATCGCCATCTGAAGAATTTCGCAGCGTTTCTTTTCACCGCCGGAAAAACCTTCGTTGACCGAGCGGGAAGTGAATTTCCGGTCGATCTTGAGCGAATCCATCTTGCTGTAGAGGCGCTTGTAATAGCCGGTGGCGTCGAGTTCTTCGCCTTCGCCCATACGTGCTTGCACGGCGGCGCGAAGGAAGTTGGCGATAGAAACGCCCGGGATTTCGCTGGGATATTGAAACGCGAGGAAGATGCCGGCGCGGGCGCGTTCGTCGGGCTCCATGGCAAGGATGGATTGGCCGTCGAGAAGGACGTCGCCGTCGGTGATGCTGTAATCCGGATGGCCGGCGATGGCCTTGGCGAGGGTGCTTTTACCAGTGCCGTTCGGGCCCATCACGGCGTGGATTTCGCCGCTGTTGAGGGTGAGGGAAAAGCCCCTAACAATCTTCTTTTCGCCGATGGCGATGTGGAGGTCTTTGATTTCCAGTTTGGACATGTGAAAATGAATCGTGAGTGGCGGGTGATGGCAGCCGGTGGTGACTTTAGCGGTTGGCGACTTCCGGCGCCGTGCGACCGCGGAAGCTGATCTCGATGGACGAGGCGTTGTAGCCCGGAGGCAGAATGGATTTCACCTGCTCCAAAAGTTCCGGCGGCAGATCGATATCGTGAGTGGAGCCGACTTCATCATCATGAAAATGCGCATGCGGCCGCAGGTTGGGACAGTAGCGCGTCGGCTCGCGGTCGAAATTGACCGCGCGGACGAGATTGCAGTTTACCAATGCCTCGAGGCAGTTGTAAACAGTTGCTAATGAAATAGTAGGGAGCTCGGCTTTAACCCGGGCGTAAACTTCATCCGCCGTGGGATGGTCCCGCTTTTTAAGCAAAATACTGTAGATGACTTCGCGCTGGGGGGTGGAGCGCAGTCCGCTGTCAGCCAAGGCTTGAGCGAAGTTTTCCTGGGGAACTGTGGTGGAGGCGGGCATTGTAGAGGAGAAACTCTAATCAATTGGAATGGTTCTAAATCGCAAGTGGGAATTAGAATTATTCCAAAGAATGTCGGGCGGACAGTCATGTGGCGCGGCCCGGCAGACACTCAGCCGACCCAAAACCAATGCCACGGCTCGTAGATAAAACCCGCGGGATTGTTTTGGGGATAAGACAGCCGAAAGCCGAAGCGCACGGCGTTTTGCTGCAGCCACGCGAAGGCTGGGGATTCCGCAAATTCCTCTTCGAGTTCCTGATACTCAGGCGTCGCGATATCCACCGCGCGGCCGGTGTGATGTTCGCTATAGCCGGGCGCTGCCATGACCGAAAGGATGCGATCGATAGGCTGGCCGCTGGCGCGCTTTTGGCGGATGATCTCTGCTTGGCGGGCGATGCTGCGATGGCCTGAGATCGCGCACAGCGTAATGTTGTCGGCTTGAGCGGCGGTTTGCATCGCATGCCAAGCGCGAGCGGTGGCGCTTATCAACCGCACTGGCGTGCCATCAGGCTTGGTGGCGACGATGACCAAATCGTCCGTCTGCGCGTCGGGTTGGAACGCCAATCCGCGTTTTTCGGCGTAATCCACCGGAATGCCGAGTTCGCGATGGAGCTTGGCGAGAGCAGAGGGAGGTTTGACGGCGTCAGCCAAGCGATCTCAGGCCGGCGAGAAATCCTTCACGTGCAGACGGCGAGCCTCGGCGAGTTCCTCGGCGGTGAAAGGCGCGGCGTCGGAAGCGCGTGCGCAATCGAGGATTTCATCGAGCTTGCGCGAACCGGAAAGCACGGTCGTCACGTAGGGATTGTCGATGACCCAGCGCATGGCGGCCTGAGCCATGGATTGAATATCTTTGCGCACCAACAGCGCCTTGTAGCGGTCGGTGGTTTCCACGCGCTCGATGATTTCCTCGCGCGAGTAACGCGAGTTGAGCGAACCAGCCGGGAAAACCGTGTCTTTGTTGAACACACCGGCGAGGAAGCCGTTGGCGAGCGATTCACGGGCGACGATGCCCACGCCGAGGCTGCCGAGTTCGTTCAGGATCGGTTCCCATTCGCGATACGTCAGGCTGTAGGCGATTTGGGCGACATCGATTCGACCTTCCTTGGCCCACATCTTCGTCATTTCGCCCGTGTGCTCGATAAAGCCGGTGGAAGTGCCGACGAAGCGCACCTTGCCGGACTGTTTTAACTTATCCATGGCGGCCCAGACGTTGTCGTTGATCTTGTCGGGATGGGTGGGCGAGTGGAAAAACAGCACGTCGATCCGATCGGTGCCGAGTCGCTTGAGACTTTGCTCGACCGACCACACAAGCGTCTCGCCGTCGAACAGCTCGTTGGTGTGCACGCGTGAATGATAGCGGCCGAACTTCGTGGCGATAGTGACCTTGTCGCGATCCGCACCGAGGCCGGCGCCGAGCACTTGTTCGGCAATGCCATCGGCTTCTTTCGTGCCGTAGAGCGGCGCGGTGTCGAAGAACGTGATGCCCGCGTCGAGTGCGCCGCGAATGGCGCGATGCGCCTCGCTCGAATCCACCGAACCGTAAATGGACGGTGAGCCAAAGGCCCAGGTGCCGAGGCTGACTTCGCTGACGGTGAGGCCGGTGCGGCCGAGCTTGCGGTATTTCATATCAAAGCGATTTGAGTGTTTCGTGGATAAGCTTGCTGGCGGAGTCGACAAACGCCGCGGCGTAAACGGCGCCCTTTTCGGCGGAAGACGGCCGCGGGTCCGGCCCCCAAACGGCGTCATCCTCAAGCGTGGGCACGCGATCGGCGGGCAGGCGCGAGAGATCCACGCAATCCGGATCGGTGTGCATGAGGAACGACACCTCGCCGAGCGCGGCGTGATTGACGATGACAACGGACTTGTCGATCAGGTCCGTCTCCGACGTGGCGATGATGCGCGTGGCGGATTGGGCGGCGTTAAATTTCGCGGCTTCGTCCTTGATGATGTCGTAGTGCGGCTGACCGACGTGGCCGCAAAGCGTGAACACGACGCGGAATTGTTCATCGGCCAGTTGCGCGAAATGCTCGCGCGCGAGGATGCGCAAGGTGTCTTCCGAGAAATTGAGCGAGTGGCGTTTATGATTCAGGCCCGGCGCGAATTTGATCGTGTTCGCGGCGATATACACCGCCGGCAACACGAGTCCGCCGACGGCTTGCGCGAGCTGCACGCAAAGCCCGTGAGCCTTAAGTCCATCGAGCCCCACCGCGGCGTGCTTGCCGTGATATTCGAGTGCGCCCCACGGCAGATAAGCCACGGGCTGCGCAGCGTGAATGCGTTCGATTTCGGCAGGCATCAGCCGCTCGTAGCGGCCCCAAGCAGGAGCGGGGGAAGACATGGTTTGCGAGCGAAGCAACCGGGCTGGGCGCCGCCAAGGCAATTGTGGTCGAAATAGTTTCAGACAAAGCGTGTTCTGCGCATTGCCATCCCCACAATCATTCGCTTTCGTAGGGGCTTGAGCCGGTTCCCGATGGAATCGCCCCTCTTACAATCAACCTCAACCCCTGAATACATGGCTACGTTTATTCCTCTTATCAGTTCCGGCACGGCTGGTCCGCTCGGCGTCCTGCATCTGCCCCGTCTCTGGCTCAAGGCTTCGCTCGAAGCTCGTGGAAAGCTCGACTCGCGCTATCCCGGCGCAGGCCAGGGCTACGATCAAATGACGATTGATGCGCTCGGGTTGAAGCGCGATGCCGTGCTCGCGTTCATCAAGGACAAGAAGCCGACCTATCCGCAATTCGAGGCGTGGATTAAAGCCCAGCCGGGCGTGAAGCTCGACGAGGCGAGCATTCGCAAGCACAACGCCGCCGTGCTCGGATACATCCACGACGATGAGACCCGCAAGGGCATCCTCGCCAATAACGGTTTGCCGGATGATGCGAATGCGCCGCGCGACGCCGTGCATCTCAACGATCTCGATAGCTGGCAGGAGTTTCACGACGCCGAGCTGAAGTAAGCTGCTCCTTTGGCATTTAGACGAACGCCGCCCTTGGGGGCGGCGTTTTTTGCGTCCACTTACAGGGGCGTCGGGAAAAGTAGGTGGAACCGATCAGGCTCAGTCGAGTCAGTGAGCTCGCTGCAGTATAAACGGCGGCCGTCCACACCCGACATGATGAGAATTTTTTATCTGCTGTTATTGATATGTCCGTTGGTGGCGCCGGCGGTCACCAAGCAGAAAGTGGATCACGACTACGTGGTCGAGTTGGCGCGAACCTTGGTGAAGAAGCCCTACGATGCCGATCGCGGGCGCGTGGCCAAAGCCTTCCGCACTTTGGATTATGACAGTTACCGGCGGATTCTTTTCCGACGTGAAAAATCACTCTGGTCGGAAGATAACCTGCCGTTTCGTGCGCAATTTTTTCACCCGGGTTTCATTCATAACTATAAAGTTGAATTGAATGAATTTACCGAGGGTTACGCACAGCGCATTCCCTTCAACCGCGAGTGGTTTGAGTATCATCAGGTTCGTTTTCCGTTCTGGGCGTATTGGAACACGGATTACGCGGGCTTTCGCTTGCTTCATCAGCTCAATGAAACCGGCAAGTGGGACGAGGTGATTTCCTTTTTAGGGGCGAGTTATTTTCGCGCGCTGGCTCGCGGTCAGGTTTACGGGATCTCGGCTCGCGGCATTGCCATCAACACGGGTGAGGACGAGCCAGAGGAGTTTCCGCGATTCTCGCGCTTCTGGTTGGGCAAGCCTGCGCGAGATGCCGAGGTGATGGTGGTGCACGGGTTGTTGGAAGGCCCGAGTATCACCGGGGCATATACCTTTATCGTGCGACCTGGAGACGATACCATGGTGGATGTGAAAGCCACGCTCTTCATGCGCAAAGAGGTCAAGTCGCTGGGGCTGGCTCCGCTAACCAGCATGTTCTGGTTTGGTGAAGCCTCGCCGCATCGGTTCGGGGATTTTCGGCCGGAGGTGCATGATTCCGACGGACTCCTCGTGGCGATGGACGAGAACACGCGCATCTGGCGTCCTTTGGATAATCCTTCCACGAAGCGGCTCGCGCATTTTCCCGTCGGCGCGTTTCATGGTTTCGGCCTGCTCCAACGTGATCGCGAGTTTCACAGCTACGAGGACCTAGAAGCGCGCTATGAAGCGCGCCCGGGCTTATGGGTAGAGCCCATGGGACAGTGGCCCAAGGGCGAGATTCGCTTGATGGAGTTGCCGACCAATACCGAGCATCACGACAATGTCGTGGCTTGGTGGATACCGGTGGAAACACCGCGTCCGGGCACGGCGCCGTTGGAGCTCTCATGGCGGCTGCACTGGAGTAATGCCGGGACGTTTGGCGGTCCGGCTGGTTGGGTGAAATCAGTTCGACGCACGATTCAAGACGGTGCACCGGGGCGCACGCAGTTTGTCATCGATTACGCGTTTGCCGACGCGGTTGATCCGACGCAGCCGCCCGAGGCGGATATTACCGCGCCGCACGGAGTGGAAATCGCTTCACATCAAGTCATCTACAATCCGACCACGCAGTCGTGGCGCTTGGATCTGCGGCTGGCCGCGCAGCCGGACATGAAATCGCCGGGAGTGCGCGTGCGGCTCGTCCGTAACGGCGCGGCGGTGACTGAAACCCTCGATTTGCCGTGGCAACCGTGAGGCTGAGAGAACCGACAACGATATGGCGCGACGCTCATGACCGCGTGACTGCGTATTTGCGTGCGTCTCGCGTCCACGATCCGGAGCTGTGCGAACGATTAGGCGATCAAATCGTTGCCGCGGCACGCCAGCGTTATGAGACCGAGTCAAACCGAACGCCCGGCGATTTGGTAGCGGAAGAAACGCGCCGCCTTGTGGAAGCGTGGACCACGCGCTATCTCGGACCGGCGACTGATGAATCGATCGCGCAGCGGTTCGCGCATGCGCGCGCCGCAGTGCTGCTCGCGAATTTGACCGAGCGCTGGCCCGACGGCTTTTTGAATCCCGCTGAACAACCACCGGAGTTTGGCCGGCGTTTCAAATCAACCTATCTCCAATCCGGTCCGGACTTGGAGTTTTCCAACATGAGTCCGCGTCCGATTGATTTGGGTCCCATGTCGGGGCTCGCGGACCGAACGTGGAAGACTTTCGACAAATGGCCGATGCTGCGCGGTCTCGCGACGTGGAGTGCGTTCGCCGCCGCGCTGGTGCTGGCGTTTCTGGCCCTGCGCTACTGAGTCATGGCTCCGCCTGATTTTAATCCCGAGGAAGTGACGCCGCGGCAATTAACGTGGAGCCGTGTGCGCGTGCTTTCGTTTGTCGTGGTGACGACGGGCGTGGCGGGTTTGTTAATGGCGGATTTGCTTTGGGGGATGCCGCTGGCGGGCTGGGCGGTGGTCGTGTGGTGCCTGTTTGTGGTGTTGTTCGCGCTCATCGCGTTTGGTTTTGCGCAGGCATGGTTTGGTTATCGCGTGCGACGAAGAGGTGATGATCAGACGATCGATCAAACGCTGCCTGTTGACGAAGAGTCGGTGCCGATGGCTTCGACGGCGATCGTGATGCCCATCTACAACGAGGATGTGCGCCGCGTGTATGCGGGACTGCGCGCGACTTTTGAATCGGTGCAACGCACGGGACAGGGCGGCTGGTTCGACTTTTTTATCCTCAGCGATTCGACCGATCCGAATCGTTGGGTGGAGGAGGAGATGCAATGGGTCGAATTGAGTCGCGAACTAAATGCACGCGGCCGGTTGTTCTATCGCCGCCGGCGCGTGCACGTGAACAAGAAGGCGGGTAATATCGCGGACTTCTGTCGGCGTTGGGGGCGACGTTACCGCTATTTTGTGGTGCTCGATGCGGACAGTGTGATGTCGGGTGATACGCTCGTGCGCCTCGTGCGCATGATGGAAGTAAATCCCAAGGCGGGGCTCATCCAAACCGCGCCTCAACTCGTGCGCGGCGAAACGTTGTTCGCGCGTGTGCTGCAATTCGCCGCCCGGCTTTACGGTCCGATTTTCCGCGAAGGCCTCAATTACTGGCAACAAGGCGAGGGCAATTACTGGGGGCATAACGCAATCATCCGCACCGCGCCGTTTATGGCGCACTGCGCGTTGCCGGGCTTGCCCGGACGTGAACCCCTCGGCGGTCGCATTCTCAGTCACGATTTTGTCGAGGCGGCGCTGTTGCGAAAGGCCGGGTGGGCGGTGTGGCTGTGGCCCGGCGCGACCGGCACGTATGAAGAAGGGCCGGCCAACGTGATCGATTACGCGAAACGCGACCGCCGGTGGTGTCAGGGCAATCTGCAACACTTCTGGATATTGATCGCGCGCAAACTTCATGGCGTGAGTCGCGTTCACCTCACGTTGGGCATCATGGCTTATAGTTCTTCGTTACTGTGGCTGCTATCGCTCGTATTGGGCACGCTGCTCGCCATCGGTTTTAATTTCACAGGATTGAGCTGGCTACCGATGCCGGGATTAGCCGGCGCCGTGGGCGTGGGACACAAGTTGCAGATGGGTTTGCTCGCGGGATTTACAATGGTGCTACTCTTTGGGCCAAAGGTGTTGGCGGTGCTTGATCAATTGCGGCAACCCGAAGGTGCCAAGCCTTACGGCGGTAAGAGGGCATTGGTGAAGAGTGTGCTGATGGAGACGCTGTTCTCGGTGCTGCTGGCTCCGGTTTTGATGTTGTTTCATTCGCACTTCGTCGTGGCGATCATGATGGGGCGCGGCGTGCAATGGGTGACGCAGCGGCGTGGTGGCGACGAGGATGCCACGACCGATTGGAGTGAAGCACGCAGCGTGTTGGCGGGGCACACTTGCACGGGGTTGATCTGGCTCGGACTGCTGATCTGGCTTGCGCCGACCTTGATGTGGTGGATGGCGCCACTGCTGATCGGATTGATTGGCTCTATTCCGTTCGCGGTTTGCTCAGGGCGGATCGGTTGGGGACAGGCGGCGTTTCGCCGTGGTTGGTTTTTGATTCCGGAGGAAACCAATCCTCCGTCGGAGCTGAGGGATTTGAAACGATTGATTGCACACGAACATCCGGCGATTCCGCAAGTCGGCGCGGGTGCGGACGAAGGTTTTGTGTGCGTGCTGCTCGATCCCTATGTCAATGCGGTGCATCGCTGCCTTTTGCGCGAGCGAAAGAGCCGCGCGCCATTGTTTCACGGCTATTTTGCACGTTTGCGCGAACGGGTGCTGACCGAAGGTCCCCAATCGTTGAGCGCGCGCGAAAAAGCCGCGCTGTTGGCCGATGCGACCTCGGTGGACGAATTACACCTTGCGGTGTGGTTGCGCCAGCCGGCGGGTATGGCCGCATGCTGGCGCCAATGGCTGGGCGCGTGGTCTCCGGCTTGAAGCGAAGTCGCGCCCTGCCGGGAACGACGGCTTAGCCGCCGTGTTCGGCGAGCCAGCGTTCGGCTTCGATCGCGGCTTGGCAACCCATGCCGGCGGCGGTGATCGCCTGACGATAAACGTGGTCCGAGCAATCGCCCGCGACGTAAACCCCGGGGACATTGGTGCGGACTTGTGAACCCGGTTGGGTTTTGAAGTAGCCGCCTTCATCCACATCGATCGCCGGCGTGAAAGCCTTGCTGTTCGGAATGTGACCGATGGCGACGAAGATGCCCTTCACCGGCAAAACGCGTTCTTCGCCGGACTTGACGTTCTGCACCTTCAAGCCACTGACGGCGCCTTCGTTAACGCCGAGCACCTCGACGGGCACGGAGTCCCAGACCATCTCGATCTTTTCGTGCGAAGTGGCGCGGTCGGCCATGATCTTCGATGCGCGCAGGCTGTCGCGGCGGTGAACGAGATAAACTTTGCTGGCGAAACGCGTGAGGAAGAGCGCTTCTTCGGCCGCGCTGTCGCCGCCGCCGATGACGGCGACTTCCATCTTGCGGTAGAACGCGCCGTCGCAGGTCGCGCATGTGGTCACGCCCTTGCCGCCGTAGAGTTCCTTTTCACCGGGGATACCGGTCATGCGCGGCGAAGCGCCGGTGGCGATGATCACGGTTCTGGCGAGGATCGTGCGGTCGCCCAGAATGAGTTTGCGTGGCATGGTCGAGAAATCGACCGAGGAGACCAGGGCTTGTTCGAAACGGCTGCCAAAGCGCGTGGCTTGCTCGCGCATGTTCTGCGTGAGTTGGAAACCGTCGATGCCATGCGGGAAGCCGGGAAAATTCTCGACCTCGCTCGTGGTCGTAAGCTGGCCGCCGGGCAACGGTCCTTCGAGGACAAGCGGATTAAGGTTGGCACGGGCAGCGTAGATGGCCGCAGTCAAACCGGCGCAGCCGGTGCCGATGATGACGACATTTTCAACGGAAGTGGACATGGTTACAAAAGGTGGATTTCAGCCGTAACATAGCACACTTGGGAAGGGCAAAGTGCCCGGACCGCCGATTTATGTCGTGTTGCCCATTGGCTCAGGCGGAAAGGGCGGTCTTTTCCTCCAACGCCGGGTGACGAATGATGGCGCGCAGGAGTTCGGTGAAGGAAAAGGGCTTTTCCAGACACGGCAAGTCGGTGGCCGTGAGGTGAGTGCGAACGCGTTCCTGCAAGAGATAGCCGCTCATGAAAATGAACCGCCGATTATAGCGGGGGTTGTGCCTGATGGCGATATTGTAGAATTCAAGTCCGTCCATGCTAGGCATGCGCACGTCGCTAAGGATCAGGTCGAAGGTCTCACGCTCGAGCAGATCAAGCGCCATGCGGGCAGTGGTGGCGCGACTGCTCTCGATGTCGTGTTGTGAGAGGAAAGCGGCAAACGCTTCGGAAATATAAGCCTCGTCGTCCACGATAAGCACGCGGAGGCTGTTGGGTGCGATGGATTCCGCTTGGAACGGCGGCGTGCTGCCGGCGAGCACCGGCACGGCCTCAGGTGGAGGCAACTCGAGGGTGAAGGTCGTGCCTTGCGACGACGTTTCGGTGAGATGAATCGCTCCGTTGTGCGCGGTCATGATCGTGTGACAGATCGATAACCCGAGACCAGTGCCTTCGCCGGGTCCTTTGGTGGTGAAAAACGGATCGAAAATGCGGTCGCGCACTTCCGGCGGTATGCCAGCGCCATTGTCGCTGACATGAATCTGCACGCCGTGATTTTGCTGTTGCACCGAGATGCGAATGCGCCCGCTGGATCCGTCCTTGGACAAGGCCTGCTCGGCGTTGGTGATGAGATTGTGCAGGACTTGGATGATTTGTTGAGAACAGACGCGGACCGGGCAGCGCTCGGGTGGCGCGTGAACTTCCAATGCCACCTTGTTTTGTGTGAGTTGGTAGCGGCGCAGGCTGATGGCTTTTTCAACCAAGGCTTGAGCATCGGTAAGTTCGCGGTTCCCGGTATTCTTGCGTGAAAAATCGAGTAGACCCCGAATCAACGCGGCGGCGCGCTGGGCTTCACTGGCGATAACCTCCGCGGCTCGCCGATCGCGTTCGCTCAAATTCGAGGTGCTGCCGAGGAGCGAGCTGAAGCCGAGGATGGAGGTGAGGGGGTTGTTGATCTCGTGCGCAATACCGGCGAGGGCCTCGCCCAGCGAGGCGAGTTTTTCGGATTGGACGAGTTTGCGATAAAGCCGCTCCTGATCGGCCATCTCGAGGTGCAGGTTGACCGCCGACGAGGTCAGTTCGGCGAATACGGTGAGGAGCTTGAGCGTGTTGATGTCGAAAGCCTCGGGCGCGGCGTGGTCGATGTTGATCACGCCCCATACGCGCTCCTTCACCATCACCGGCACGACGAGCTCGCTACGCACGTAGTTGAAAAGCGGATAATACTCGGGGTCTTCGCGCGTATCGTGGCTGAGCAGCGGACGCCCGCGGGCGGCGACTTTACCGGTCAGGCCTTGCCCGATTTCCAATTCGCACTGCTTTTTTTCCGGCGTCCAATCGGAGCCGTAAACCGTGGAAATACGCAGTCGGCGGGTCTCGTGGTTGACCAAGACAAACGATCCATGATCGGCCTGCGCGAGGTGGCATGCGCGTTCGAGAATGAGATGCAGAATGTCGTCGAGGCTCTGTTTGCGACGGATGGCCTTCAGAATTTCTTCGATGGCCGGAAGCAGTTGGAGATCAAACATGAGTTGCGCCCATACTTAGCAGTCTCAATGCCAGCCGGTCGGAAATACCCCAGATAGCGGGGCAAATCCCCTGTCTCAAGCTGAGTTACCAACCAAAGCTGCGCTTGATCCGGAGAGGCTCGTAGAGATCACTTGGGATTTCGAGGAGGAAACGGCTCGGCGTCAGCATCATACCGCCGGGGCCACCGCGCGTGGCGATTTTGGGATAGCTTAGGTAGAGCTCGTTCTTGGCACGCGTGACGGCGACGTAGAACAGGCGGCGTTCTTCCTCAACGTCACCGGCTTCGATGGCGCGGCGGCCGGGGAACTGCCCGTCGGCGAGGCCAATGAGAAACACCACGTCGTATTCGAGGCCCTTGGATTGGTGCACGGTGGTGAGGCGCACGGCTTCGGCTTCGGGATCGACCTGCCGATCGCTGGTCTCGCTGTTGAGCAAAACGATTTGCGCGAGCAAATCCTGAAGGTTGTCGAATCGCGCGGCGAAACCGACCAAGGCTTTCAATTCCTCCAAGCGCTCTACGTAATCGGCGAAAGCGCCTTTGAGATAATCGCCATACCAGCCGTCAATCGCGGTTTCGACTGCGGCGGACGGCGCGGCGGTTTCCATCATTTCGGATACCTGTTTGAGCGAAGCGCAGAAGTTATCCCAGTCATCGCGCGCATCCTTGGCGACCTTGCTCTTCACGTCGTCGGTGGATAGCGCGTCGAGGAAGTTTTGCTGCATCATCGTCGCGTGTTCGAGCGCGGCGGCGTGGATCTTTTGCGCGCCCTTTTCGCCGATCTTCGGCAGCAACACGGCGATGCGCTGCCACGCTTGCGTGTCGGAGGGATTGTAAACGAAACGCAGCAGCGCCACGAGGTCGCGCACATGTTGGCGTTCGAAGAACTTCACGCCGCTCGTGATTTGATACGGGATTCCAGCGCGGGAAAGGGCGAGCTGCACTTCGAGTGCGAGAAAATGCGAGCGATAGAGAATGGCGATTTCGCTGGCGGATACGCCTTCGTCTTCGATGAGCGAACGAATGCGTTTGAGGATGAACTCGGCCTGTTCGCGATCGTCCATCGTTTGCACGACAAACGGTTTTTGCATATGCCCACGCGAAGCGCGCAGCTCCTTGTCGAAGTGTCGCCCGGCGGGCTGGGCGAGTAGAACGGCGTTGGCCAGATTGAGGATCTCCGGCGTCGAACGATAGTTCGTTTCGATTCGGTGAATGACGGTGCCCGGATGACGGTGCTGAAACGTCATGATGTTCTCAAAATCTGCGCCGCGCCACGAATAGATGCACTGCGCGTCGTCGCCCACGGCCATGACGCAGTGGTGGGGTGCGAGTTTGTCCACGATCTGCGCCTGCAGCGTGTTCGTGTCCTGATACTCATCCACCAACACATGGCGGAAACGCTGTCCAAAATACGCGGCAACCTCGGGCGCCTCGTTGAGCAATTTTAGCCAGAGTTCGAGGAGATCGTCGTAATCAACGACGTTCTGCTCGCGTTTGCTTTTTTCGTAAGCTTTCGCGAACGCCTCGAAGCGGTGCTGGATGTCGCCGTATTGCGGGAAGTAGAGCGTGACCGTTTTCTGAATGCTGAGCTGCGTGTTGCGCGCGAGCGAGAGCACGTCGAACAGCGGGCCGGGCCGCGGGTGGGTCTTGTCCTTGAAAAACGTTTTGTCCTCGGCCTCGACCGCTTGCTTGAGCAGCGATTCGGATTCGTCGGCATCGAGAATCGTAAACGTGCGCGGCAGTCCGATGGCCTCGCCGTAAATGCGCAGGGCGCGGTGACCGAGTGAGTGAAACGTGCCGCCCCAGAAACGCTGCGGTTCGATGCCGGTGAGGTCCTGCACGCGATGAAGCATTTCCTTCGCCGCCTTGTTGGTGAACGTGAGCAGCAGGATTTCGGACGGCTTTACACCGCGCGAGAGAAGATAGGCCACGCGGTAGGTGAGCGTGCGCGTTTTGCCCGAACCGGCGCCGGCGAGCACGAGCAGCGGACCCGGCTCGGCGGTTACGGCGTTGAATTGCTCGTCGTTGAGCAGCGCCCGGAAGTCGATCGGCGGGATATTCGCGGGTGGTCGTGGTTCGAGCTCAAAATCCATCAGGCTTTCGAGGGAGCCGATTCCTCGCGCTCAGGGCAAGCAAGGAGCTGCGTAGAATCCAAACGCGCCGCTTTCAAAGCAGCGCCAGATCGTTGCGATGGATGACTTCGCGGCGCTTGCGGTGCGGGTGGCGGGCGGCGACGGCGTCGCTTTTCAAGCCCGCGATACTCGGAATCTCGTCGTGGCTGTATGCCGTTTTGCCGCGGGCGATGATGGTGCCATCGGGGCCGGCGACATTAACCACTTCGCCGGCAGCGAATTCACCGAAGGCATGAGTCACGCCGACGGCGAGCAGGCTGCGGCCTTGTTCGCGCAGCACGGGCACGGCGCATTCGTTGACGTAGATCGTGCCGGTGGGGCGTTGGAAATAGGCGAGCCAGCGCTTTTTGGCCTCCATGGGCAGGCCGCTGGGCGCGAAGAATGTGCCGGGACCTTCGCCGCGGAGCAGTCGGGGAATGATGTCGGGCTCGGATCCGCTGGCGATGAAGACACCACAGCCGGCGCGGCCGGCGAGCTTAGCGGCGGCGATTTTCGAAACCATGCCACCGACGGCGGTTTCGCTGGTCGTGCCGCCAGCCATGGCCTCGACCTCGGGCGTAATTTTTTCGACAACGGGAACGATTTGCTTCGTGCCGTTGAAATCAACCAAGCCCGGTGCGGTGGAGAGAATGAAGAGGTGCTGTGCGTGAGTGACACTGGCGACCATGGCCGAGAGCATGTCGTTGTCGCCGAAGCGGAGCAGGGCGCGAATTTCGGCAGCGCTGACCGTGTCGTTCTCGTTGATTACCGGCACCGTGCCGTAGGCGATAAGCGCTTCGAGCGTGGCCTTGACCGAGAGGTGACGATCGCGGCTGCGCAGGTCCTCGTGTGTGAGCAGCACTTGCGCAACGGTAAAGCCGTGCGGCGCGAAACCAGTCTGCCAAGTCTGCATGAGCAGGCTTTGGCCGATGGCGGCGCAGGCTTGCTTTTTAGTTACATCGGTCGGACGGCGCTTGAGGCCGAGCCGGCCCATGCCGAGACCGACCGCGCCGGACGAAACGATGATTACTTCCGTGCCGTTTGCGCGGAGGGCGGCCACTTGAGAGCAAACCGAGGCGATGCGCGCTTCATCAAGTTCGCCAATGCCGCGGGTGAGCACGCCGGTGCCGAGCTTGATAACAATGCGACGCGGCGCGGGATTATGCACGGCGGAGTTCACGAGGTTGGCTGAATCAATTGGCTGGTAGGGCGGGACCGCTGGGCCCGCCGAGGAGAGGGATCGCGGCGCGCCCGGCGGTCGCGCCCCACCTTGCCTCACACCGCGAGCAGTTCCTTCTCCTTGTGCGCGAGGTGATCGTTGATCTCCTTGATCGCGCTGTCGGTGAGGGCTTGGACTTCCTTTTCGTGGCGCTTGCGTTCGTCTTCGGGCATGCCGTCGGCCTTTTTCAAGGCGTCCATGGCATCGCGGCGCACGTTGCGCACGTGCACGCGGCCTTCTTCGGCCAGTTTGTTGGCAACCTTGACGAATTCCAGGCGTCGTTCGCGGCTCATCTCGGGCAGGGGAATGCGGATGATTTTGCCGTCCACGATGGGATTGAACCCGAGGTTGGCCTGCTGAATGCCTTTCTCAATGGCCTTGTTGAGCGAGACGTCCCACGGCTGGATTTGAATGAGGCGCGGGTCAGGCGTGCTGATGGCGGCGCAGGACTTGAGCGCCTGCACTGTGCCGTAAGCCTCGACCATCACGCTCTCGACCATGGCAGGCGTGGCCTTGCCGGTATGAATCGAGCTGAACTCGTGCAGAGTATGGTCGATAGCCTTCTTCATGCGGCTCTGCGTGTCGGTAAGAATGGGATGGCTCATGGGATTTTGAATTAAAGATTAGATAGGGTAATCAGCCGTGCACGAGGGTGCCGATTTTCTCGCCCAAGATAGCTTTGCGGATGGCGTTCTCGTCGTTGAGGTCGAAGACCATGATCGGCACGTTGTTGTCGAGACAGAGCGAGAAGGCGGTCGAGTCCATGACATTGAGGCGCTGCTTGAGCGCGTCGATGTAGGTGAGCTCGTCGTATTTGACCGCGTCGGGATGCTTTTTCGGATCCTTGTCGTAGATGCCGTCCACCTTGGTGGCCTTCATGATGATGTCGGCGTGCATTTCGCTGGCGCGAAGCGCGGCGGTGGTGTCGGTTGAGAAATAGGGGTTGCCGGTGCCGGCAACAAAGATAACCACGCGGCCTTTTTCCAAGTGACGGATGGCGCGGCGGAGGATGAACGGCTCGGCAATTTGGTTCATCGGAATCGCGCTTTGCACCCGGGTGGTGACGCCGAGTTTTTCAAGGCAGTCCATGATCGCGAGACCGTTGATCACGGTGGCGAGCATGCCCATGTAGTCGCCGGTCGTGCGATCGACGCCGCGTTTGGCGCCGTTGAGACCACGGAAAATGTTGCCGCCGCCGATGACGACGCAGACCTCAACCCCGAGGTCGTGAATGTCTTTTACCTGCTGACAGGTCTTCTCGAGCGTTGCGGCGTCGATGGCATCGCCCGACTTACCGCCGCGAAGAACTTCGCCGCTGAGTTTGAGAATGATGCGTTTATATTTAACCGCGGATACCGCTGGCTTTGGCGTAGGCATGACAGGCAGGTAACGACATGGAAAATTCTCCGTCAATCTTCTGATGATGCGACGGTGATGCTTGCCATCGGGAGCTTCGCAGGGAGCATTCCGTTCGCTTTATGGACAAGTTACCCCCGTCTGCAGCGAGGCGTGCGCTTCGCGAAATCGAACTCTCATGCGATTTGGTTGTGGTCGGCGGCGGTCTGGCCGGCGTATGCACCGCCATCACCGCGGCACGAGCCGGTGTGAAGGTTATCCTGGTGCAAGATCGTCCCGTGCTCGGCGGCAATGCGTCCAGCGAGGTGCGCTTGTGGGTGCTCGGCGCGACGTCGCACATGTATAACAACAATCGCTGGGCGCGCGAGGGCGGGGTGATTGATGAGTTTTTGTTGGAAAACACGCATCGTAATCCCGAGGGCAACGCCGTGCTGGTAGATGCGCTACTGCTCGAATTTGTCGTGCTCGAACCCAATATCACGTTGCTGCTCAACACGGCGGTGCACGATTTGGAGAAAGCGGACGCAGACACGATCCAAGCGGTGCGGGCGTTCTGTTCGCAAAACTCCACGGTTTATCGCATTGCCGCGCCGTTGTTCTGTGATGCGTCGGGTGATGGCATCGTGGGATTTCAAGCTGGCGCGGCGTTTCGCATGGGCGCGGAATCGGCGCGTGAGTTTGGCGAAGGCATGGCGCCGACGGAGGAATACGGCGAACTGCTCGGGCACTCGATTTACTTTTATTCGCGCGACGTAGGCAAACCGGTGCGCTACGTGGCGCCATCGTATGCGTTGAAAGATATCACCAAGATTCCGCGGTATAAGGATTTCAAAACCGACCAGATCGGTTGTCGGTTGTGGTGGATCGAATACGGCGGGCGGCTCGATACGATTCATGAGACCGAGACGATCAAGTGGGAGTTGTGGAAGGTTGTTTACGGGGTGTGGGACTACATCAAAAACTCCGGCAAATTTCCCGAGGCCGAAAACCTCACGCTCGAATGGGTCGGCATGATCCCGGGCAAGCGCGAGAGCCGCCGGTTTGAAGGCGACGTCATGCTGACGCAGCGCGATCTCATCGAGCAACGCGCGCATCCAGATGTCGTTTCGTTTGGTGGTTGGTCCATCGATCTGCATCCGGCTGATGGCGTGTTCAGTGAGAAACCCGGCTGTATGCAGTATCATGCGAAGGGCGTTTACGGCATTCCGTATCGCGCGCTCTACAGTCGAAACATCACCAATCTCTTTCTGGCTGGTCGTATCATCAGTGCGTCGCACGTTGCGTTTGGCTCGACCCGTGTCATGGCCACTTGTGCGCACGGCGGGCAAGCCGTCGGCATGGCTGCGGCGTTGTGTCTGAGGCATGACTGTAAACCACGCGATCTTGCCGATGGCGGGAAGCTGGCGGAATTGCAGCGCGAGTTGCTCAAAGCTGGGCAATACATACCTGGCGTGGTGTTGAGCGATGCGGATGATCTGGCCCGCGCCGCTCACATCACCGCCAGCAGCACGTTGAGCCTTGGCGATTTTCCGGCGTCGGGTGCGATGCGGGCGCTGGATCACTCATGGGCGATGATGTTGCCGGTCTCGGCCGGGCGGTTGCCCAAAGTGACGTTTACGGTAGATGCCGCAGAGGCGACAACGCTGCGAGTTGAGGTGCGCGTGAGTTCCAAGTCGTTTAACCACACGCCCGATCATTCGTTGGGTGTGCGCGACATCGCGCTACGCGCCGGCGCTGGGCAAGCGGTGGAGTTGGATTTCGACGTGGAAAGTCCGCACGAGGGCTACGCGTTTTACATGCTGCACCAGAATCCCTCGGTCTCGGTGGCGTTGAGCGAACGGCGTGTAACTGGCGTGCTCGCCTTGAGACATCGTTCGAACAGAGATGTGCAGTCGCCGCCTGCAGACTGGGGTATCGAAGGATTCGAATGTTGGTTACCTTTGCGACGACCCGACGGGCAAAACCTCGCCTGCAAAATCGAGCCGGTGCTGACGGCTTATCCGGTGGAAAATCTCACCAATGGCGTTGATCGTCCGGTTAATCGCCCGAATGCGTGGGCGGCGGATTTCGCTGATAGCATGCCGACGATTGTGTTACAGTGGTCCTCCGCGCAGTCGATCCGGCGCATCGATCTCGTGTTTGATACCGATGCGGATCACCCATTGGAATCCGTGCTCTTTCATCACCCCGAGCGCGACATGCCGTTCTGTGTGCCACGCTATCGTATACTCGACGGCGCGGGTCGCGAGTTGGCCACTGCGGAACACAATCACCAGACCCGTCGCGTGCATGAGTTTGCCGAGCCGATCACGACCAATTGCGTGCGGATCGAATTTGTTCATCCTTCCGCCAACGTGCCTGCGGCATTGTTTGCTGTGCGGGTTTATGAGTGAGTCATTGCGGACCCGCCGAACGTTCTACTTGGCAAAGACAGTTCACTACACAGTGGAGCAGACGAAATAAAAAGGCGGAGACTCTTGCGAGTCCCCGCCTTGAACCGAAATGTTTGATCTAACTTTTGCTTAGAAGCTGAGAGTGTTGGAAAGCACCCAATTGCGAGCCGGCGAGAGGGCCGTGCGGCCTTCCATGTAGACCTCGTCCGTCACATTGTAGACGCCGAACTGGGTCTTGAACTTGTAGCCAGCGAACTCCCAAGGATAGCCAACGGTGACGTCAAAGACGACGTAGTCACCACCCATCAAGCCGCCGTTGAGCGGGTTGAAATCAACCGATCGGCTGATAACCGTTTCGGAGGAGTAGCGGATACCGAGACCGAGCGAGAGGCCGCGGACCGGGCCATCGGTGAACGTATACTTGGTGAACGAGGTGAGCTTGTATTCAGGCACGTTCTCGATGCGCGAGTTATACCAGATGTTCCAAGCCACTTGTTGGGCCGGTGTGCCGGCTTCGAACTCCGGTGTGCCGGGCTTCGGACGGGTCATGTCGTAAACCGTCTTGGCGGTCCACAACCAAGAGCCGCTGATCACGCTTTGGAGATTACGCGTGGGTGTCCAGATGAGCTCGGCGGTGGCACCTTCGATCCTGTTCTCCAAGTTAACCGTGCGCCAGCGGAGCAGACGCGTGTTGTAATACGGCGAGCTCGAATCGAACAAGGTAGTCGAGTAATTGAGCGGCTCCTCGAGGTTGGCCTGTTTGGCCGTGTCATCCACGCGTTCGTTGGTGCGAGTGCCGCGGAATATCGAGAAGGTGCCGACATACTTGTTGTCTTCCGAGGAGACCTTGACGCCGAACTCGAGGTTTTCACCGGTTTCGTTCGGCACGGTGTCGAAGGCACCGCGGGAGGCCAAGGCGTTATACAACTGCTCCGCCGAGGTGATGGTCTGGCCCAAGTATTGAAACGACCCACCGCCGTGATCCAGTGCGGCCGCGGCCCAAAGTGAGACAGATTCGGGGAGAGCGCCGCCGGCAAAACCACTGTTGAACTTGAAGGTGTTCGAGTGGCTGGCGTAGAGGTTGATGTTCTTCGTCAGGGCGTAAGAAACTCCGATCATGTCGGAATCGCCTTCGAGCTCCGGTGAGAGGAACTCGCCGCGATGGTATCCGTAGTCATAGCCATAAACGTTGGGAGGATAGGTTACGGTGTCATTCGTGGCATCCGGCGGAGGGATGAACCACGGATAATTGCCGATCAGGTATTGACCGTTGCCGCCGCGCTTTTCATTGCGATAGCCGGCCATGACGGTGAGGCGGTCATCAAAGGCCGAGGCCTGCCAATTGACATACCAAGCGTCCGTTTCGGGCTTGTATTGGTCGAGCAGCACGCGGTCACCTTTATCCAAGGTCGCGATGCTGGGATTGAGTTCGAATCCAGGATCCCAATAGGTGTAAACTTCCTTAACGAGCTTGATGTTGCCGTCGCGGTCACGAATGACCTGATTGACCGGCACTTGGCCGCCCGAGCCCGCGAGATTTTGCGGAACTTGGGACCAATTGGGATTGGCGATCGCATTGGTCGCTCCCGGGACGTGCCCATAGAAAGGGAACAAGCTCGGATCATTGGCGTTATACTTCTGTTCGTATTTGTTGAAGTTAACACCCGTGAGCAGCTTGTTCTTGATGCTGAAGAATTCCGGCAGATCGAAGATCACATCGAGTTGGTGATTCTCCGTATTGCGATAATAGCCGGCAGTGGAAGACGCGCCCACGCTCCAGTGGATGCCGTCGCCGTAGGGCAGAGTCATACCTTCCAAAGAGTTATAGTCGGCACGTTCACGCACATAACTGTAACGCACGTTCAGCCAGTCGAACGGACGGATGTCCACGGTGGTGGAGAAGGCTTTGACGACGTTCTCGGTGTAAGCGCCACGTGAGGTATAGTTGAACGCCTCGTCGTGGACCCGGTTACCGTTGATGTCGGTGATGTAAGCTCCGCGTTCGATGCTGGTATAGGTGGGAAGATCCCAATCTCCCGTAGCAGCGCGAATGCTGTTGATGTAGGTCGCGAAGTTGTTGGCCGCGTTGGCGCCACCTTCAGCCACCCACTGGCGCCAGCCAGCGGCGTCACCGTAAACCCAGTCGTAGTCGTTCTGGTTGAACTTCTCGGCGAGGTATTCGGCTTCGATGTTGATTTCGACTTTGCCGGACTCGAACGGAATCAATGTCAGCGAGGGCGTGATGTTGATGTTATCACGGAACTCGAAGCGGCGTTCGCCTTGCAAGTCAGCCCAAGCACCGACCACGCGGAAAGCGGCCTTCTTGGAAAGCACCGCATTGTGGTCGAGGATGAACTTTTGACCCGAGTTGTCGTCCAGCTTGTAGGTGAACGTGGTCGGGATCTTGCCGAACGAAGGCTTCTTGGTGATGAAGTTCATCACGCCGCCGGGATAGCCCTGGCCGAAGAACACCGAAGCGGGACCGCTGACGATTTCCACGCGCTCGACGTTGTCGAGATTGTAGGAGATGTAGCGGAAGATGCCGTTACGGAGGAGGGTGTTAACCTTGAAACCGCGCAGCGTGAACTCGCCTTGGGGAGTCGCTTCGTTGGCCGGACGGCGCATGGCGAAACGATTGTCACCCGAAGCAGCCGCGGTGTAGCGGAACAGGTCGGTGAGGGAGTTGGAGTTGGTGTCGTCGAGGAACTCACGGGACTGCACCGACACGTTCATGGGAACCTGTTGGATCGCCATGCCGATACGGGTAGCCGTAGCGGAGTTGGTCTTCAGATAACCGTAGTCCTTATCGCTCTCGACCTCGAAGGGGGAGAGACGAACGACTTCATCGTCGCTGGCAGCGTTGTCGGACACTGACTGGGCCCAAAGAGGGGTCCAGGAGAGCGCCATCATCGCAGCCAAGCAAGTAGCCAAGCGTCGCTTGGTCACTGTAGCTGGGTAGCTTTGTAATGATTGCATTGGTTTGTGGGTGTTTTCGTTTGCTATCGGGTTCGGCAATAAGCCGAGCCCAAAGGGGTTTCCGGAGAAGACCCCGCGCCTCCCAAACCCATCGATTGAGACAAACCACCCCCAATGGTGGACGTGCGATCGGCGAAACCAATTACCGATAGCTTGTGAGTCTGCAGACGGAACAAGGCAGGCGCGGGGAAAGGGTGATGCGGAAAATGAGGCAAGCGGTGATCGAAATGACGCGGCGATAATAGGCGGTTCCTCTCCGTGATTGATACGCCTTCGCATTACTCAAAATTGAGTAACAATATCGTTGTAACCTTTGTGCTTTTTTAAGCGTAAGCAGGTGTATCCAGGTGCAGCTTACGAGTGCTGCCGGGGGCGTCCGTGATATGTTTACTCGCTCGCTAGACAGTCGGGCGCTGCGCACTTGGTCTGAACATGAGGAATTCTGAGCGTTGATAAGTGCGACGCAAAAAAGGTGAGCCACCTGTCCTCGAGAACAGATCACGCACGAAAGAGAATTCGCGAAAGCCGTTGCACAAGCGTGCGACCACGGCCGCCTTACTTCTTAAAATCGATGCTCCGTGAATCCCGGAGCTGAGGAACTAATGCCGAAGCAGATGATCAAACGAGGTGGTGGGAAATATCCGCACGATTCCCAATCGCACAGCCTCATGAACCAGTTTGGCACTGGTGTGCACACGGAGCTTGCGCATGATGTTGCGTCGATGAGTTTGCACTGTAGCGACACTCAGCCCCAAAATCTCGGCCGCTTCTTGGTTGTCGCTGCCGTTGCCGATTACTTGAAGCACACGAATTTCCGCCTCGGTAAGTTTTCGCGCCTGTTTTTCCCCTGGTAGAGCATCAATCAGATAGGGTCTCAGGGTTTTGCTGATGTAGAATCCGCCGGCGAGAACTTCTTGCAACGCATGTTGCACGGTTTCGATTGATTCGGACTCGGTATCAACGGCGCCGTTAAATCGGGCGGAACGTAGGGCCACGAACATATGCTGATTCCAACGCTCTGAAATAACTAAGATGTGCCGGGCCAGACGTTCGGTGCTGACTTTGTGAAGCAGGTCTACGCCGTCCATGTCGTCAAACATGAGTCCTTGCAGGAGTATGTCGGTAGGTTGTCTGCGCATGATAGAGAGGGCTTCGTCAGCCCGCTGGCAGATCATCGGATGCGCCGTATGGAAAATCTCGGTGCAAATCCGGCTAAGTGACTCCGCATAGATTCGATTGGGTTCTGCAATGACAACGATTGTCGCAGATGTGACTGGGCGAAGTGATGTAGCGATAAACGAAGGCATAGACAGAGCGGGACGCCGCAGTGCGACGTCTGTCATGAAACGTGGGTTGCCGGCCGGAGATACCATGTTCGAGGTATGAAAAATGAAGGAACCCGATGTTCCATTCTGACGGCCGAAGAGAAAGCGGTGCTTCGCCGTGGTGAAATCAAGCTGCAGTCATTGCCTGGGCTTCACGTTGTGCATGTGAAAAGTAAGCCGTGGTTGCTCGCTTAAGACATTAGACGAAATAGCGGATGTAGATGAGTCACTGAGATTACCATGTCGCATGTTTCCAAGGGGACTCGGGACCGAATCGTGCAGAAGTCAGCATGCTGAAAACAGCAATTTTCCGTCCTTGACGCGCGAAAACCAGCACGCACCGTGTAACCCTTTGCCAAACTACTGCCTGGTGGTGTAATGGCAGCACAGATGACTTTGACTCATCTAGTCATGGTTCGAATCCATGCCGGGCAGCCATTCTAAAGGCCTTCGTGATTCGAAGGCCTTTTTCGTGCCAAACCTTTTATTTCAAGGGCTTGCGCTAGGTGGTAGACATTAAGAATGTGCCGGCCCTATGCTTACTCGGCATCCTGCCAATCCTGTTTTGCAACGCACCGACTGTCCGTTCCCCGCGACGTTGGTCTTCAACGCTGGCGTCGCGCGCTTTAATGGCCGCTACGTGATGATCTTCCGCAACGATTGCGGCGAGTGGGGACGTGAGGGCATCGATCACGTTAACATCGGTCTCGCGACGAGTATCGATGGTGTGAAATGGACGGTGCATCCGCGTCCGGTGTTGGACGAGGAGCAGGCACGAGTGGGGCTGCGCGGACTGTATCCCGAGCGATTCGGTCCGGGATTTATCCACCGGCTTTACGATCCGCGCATCACGATAGTCGAAGGTCGCGCGCTGCTCTGCTTTGCTGCCGATACCGCACACGGCATCTGTGGCGTGATTGCGGAGACGGAGGATTTCGAACGCTACAAGTTTATCAGCATCACAGCGCCGGATAATCGCAACATGGTGCTCTTCCCGGAGAAAATCGGCGGTGAATATGTGCGACTGGAGCGACCGTTCCCGGTTTACATGCGGCCGCAGCCGGAGGCGTTTCCGATTTGGCTGAGCCAGTCGGCGGATTTAAAATACTGGGGACGCACGCGGCCCGTGCTTGGTGCCGATGATGTGCCGTTTGCCAACTGTAAGATCGGTCCGGCGGCGCCGCCGGTGCGCACGCGCGCGGGTTGGCTGACGCCGATTCATGCGGTGTGGAAGGATGAATCGGTGCGGCTGTCCGGTTGGGAGAAAAAAGGTTGGTTCAAACGTTATCACGCCGGGTTGGCGTTGTTGGATTTGGAAGATCCTTCACGCGTCATCGGTTTAATGCGCACGCCGTTGTTGTCGCCGGAAGCTAACTACGAACTCGAAGGTTATCGCGGCAGCGTGATTTTCCCATGCGGACTACTGCTGGAAGATGACGGGCAGGTGCGTCTCTACTACGGCGCGGCTGATAGCGTGGTCGCTCTGGCTACGGGTCACGTCGACGATCTTATCGCCGCTTGCGAGCCGCTGCGTTGAAGACGCTTTGATGACCGCGCCCGTGCTTGCACTGCGAGCACGGGCGCGTGAGCATGGTGGCCTCATGCTCGTTCATACCGTTTATTTCTGGCTGAAACCCGACCTCTCCGAAGCGCAGCGCGCCGAGTTTTTGCAGGCGCTGAAAGTGCTGAAGGACGTGCCGTCGGTTTCGCAATGTTTCATCGGCACGCCCGCGGCGGTCGCCGATCGCCCGGTGGTGGACAAGAGCTACGATTACTCGATCACCTGCCTGTTCGAGAACGTTGAGGCGCACAACGCCTACCAAGTGCACCCGCTGCACACCGCGTTTGTAGCGGTGGGCAAGCCCCTCTGGACGCGCGTGCAAATTTACGACGCGGATTGAGCTGCATTCGTCGCAAGGTTCAACTGTCGCCGAGGCGGGCGAACCACGCATGGATTAGCAGGCTTTGGGAAAAATGGACGGCGTTTGGGAAACCCGCTTTCGCCAAGAGGGCCTCCATTTCGCCGAGAGGCAGCAGCGAAACGCTTTGCCGGTAGGATCCCTTCATGGCCTCAACTTGCCTCCTGCGTGGCACCGCTAAGCCTCATCATGCGCTGCCAGACGGGAAAGAGGCGGTCGTGTTGGTCCGCTGACAAAAGACAAAGGTCGGCGGTGACAAGCGTTCCCCCGGGTTTTAGCCGTTGGGCGATTTCGCGAAAGAAGCCGACGCGTGCGGTCCGGTCGGTAAGAAATTGCGAGACGAGAATGGTGGTCGCGGCATCGCACTTCAGATTCGCCGGGAGTTCGTGCGCATAACCTGCGTGGAATTCGCAGCGATGGGTGATGCTTTCGCGGGCGGCGTTTTGTTTGCACACTTCCAGCATCGGAGCAGAGGGATCGACGGCGACGAAACGCCATGAAGGAAACGCGCGGGCCAGCGCGATCAACTCGGCCCCGGTGCCGGCTCCGACGCAAAGAATCCGGGCATCGGCCGGCAGTCCTTGCAGGACGAGGCGCATTTGCAAATGCAGGCTGTCGCGCAACGGTGCGAGCGGCGCCCAACGTTCATCGTAGCCCGCCGCTTGTTGTTCGTCGAAATGCTGGCGGGGAGAATCGGAGTTCATGCGCAGAAATCGGGCGCCAAGTCGTCGAGCGAAGGTGCTTACTCAAACTGCCACCATCCCATCCGGTGAAGACGTTTATCCAACCCGTCACGCGTGAAGTGGGCTTGGATTTCTGCGCTCGTGTAACGTCGGGGCTGAAGCGAAGTGTCGTTGGCCAAGGCTTCGACCAAGTCCGTGATGATCGCGCTCGATTCCGCGAGGAGTGAGAGCGGCAGTTTGTCCATCGTGTCGGCAAAATCATGATAGTAGCGGACGGATTCGCGCTCGATCGGCGCGTGAAAGGTCACGGTCGGCACGCCGGCCAACTGGTAGGGGATGTGGTCGCTCCCGAGCCAGTTGCTGTTCAGAACGCCTTGGGGCAGTTTCTGTTCACCGCGTCCGGTGTTCCAGCGTTCGAGCACGGGCACGAGCGCATCAAATCCCAGCGCGTTCACCGCGATAGGCACGCCGACCATATCCAGATTGATCATCGCCACGATCGGAGCGTCGCCCAATTCCGAGGCGGCGTGGCGCGAGCCCCACAAGCCCTGTTCCTCGCCGTTGAACCAGACGAGTTCAACCGTGCGTGCCAGTTCGCGACTCCGCAGTTCCGCGGCAACGGCGAAGACTTGAGCGAGGCCAAGGCCGTTGTCGATGGCGCCTTGTCCCAGATCCCAGCTGTCAAAATGCGCCCCTACGATTACGCGTTCGGCGGATTTTCCGGGCAGTGTTACAATCAAATTTTCGGTGTGGGTTTCGAGCGGTCGGGAAGTGGACGAAACTTCCACGACGACTTCGGTGTCACGTTCGAGCAGGCGCTGGATCCAGCGCCCTTCCTCCACCGTGATCGTGAAGGTGGGGACGGGCAGGCTTTGGCCGGCGTGGCTGCCCGTGCGCATGAGCAATTGGCCGCCCGCTTCGCGATTGATGAGCAACAGGGCCGCGAGGTTACGGTGCGCGGCCATGGCGCCCAGCTCGCTCGTGGCCACGGGTGAACCCGATGCGACGAGACCGATCGCGCCGTCGAGATCGCCTTCAGGCCACTCGCTTTCAGCTCCGCGACCGACGAATACGACCTTGCCGCTTACTTTAGCGGAGGCCGGTGAATAACCCATGGCGGCGGCGCGTAGAGCGCGCGTGAACGGCGCCGTCATCGTCACCTGATCGATCCCGCGTTCCCAGCCGGGCATGGAAAACTGTTGGCGTTTTGGTTCGAGGCCCAATGCACTAAGTTCGTCAGCCAGACGATTCAAGGCCGCCTCATTGGCAGGAGACCCGGTTAGTCGTCCGCCGAAATCGTCGCAGAGTCTGGTCAGCACGTCGTGCGCATGTGCTGCGATGCTGTTGACCGCAGCTGATTCGGTCGGTGTGACCTTGGCCGGTGCGGCCTCGTCGTGCGCCAAGACGGTCAGGCAAGCGCCGGTGGAAATGAATAGAAGAGGCAGTAAGGTCGACAGTTTGGTCATGATGATGAGGGGCAGCGGGTAGCCTGGAAGGATCGTCAAGAAGAGCGAGACGATCTGAGGGCGAGAGAGGTTACGACGCGGACTGAGCGACGGTTTCGCCCTTGATCATGAAGGGCTCGAAAAATCCGGTTTGGGAAAGCGGAATGCGCCCGCGCACGTAAATGCCGTCGTCGCGGTGATCCTGCTCTTGGATATGTCCGAGTGCGTGGAGCTTGGCGATGACGTCGTAACGGTGATGCGGCACGAGCAATTCGGTTGCGCCTTGCGTGCCGGCCATGAGCTCGAGGCAACGATCCTCCAATTCGGACAGGCCTTCGCGGGTGTGGGCGCTGATGAAAATGGCGTCGGGCACGAGCTGCCGCGCGCGTTGCAAATCGGCGGGCGTCGCGGCGTCGATTTTGTTGAATACCGTGATCATCGGTTTACCGGCGGCGCCGAGTTCTTCCAGCACGCCAAGCGTGGTGGCGTGATGGTGCTCGAAGTTGGGATTGGTCACATCGAGCACGTGTATCAAAAAGTCCGCGACGATGGCTTCTTCGAGCGTGGCTTTGAATGCTTCAATGAGGCGGTGGGGTAGTCGGCGGATGAAACCGACGGTGTCAGTGACGAGTAGCTTCTGGTTGCCGCGGAGCAGGAGCTGGCGCGTCGTGGGATCGAGCGTGGCGAAGAGCTTGTCCTCTGCGAGCACGTTGGCGCCGGTGAGCGAGTTCACGAGCGAGGATTTGCCGGCGTTGGTGTAGCCGACGATTGACGCAGTGGGGACGGGCACGCGCAGACGTTTGCGGCGTTGCACGCCGCGTTGCTTTTGCACGACGGCGAGTTCGGCCCGCAGGCGCGTGATGCGATCGCGCACGAGGCGGCGGTCCTGTTCGAGTTGGGTTTCACCTTCGCCGCCGAGTTTACCTTTGCCGCGTTGACGCGAAAGGTGGGTCCACGCGCGAGCGAGTCGCGGCAGCGAATATTCCATCCGCGCGAGCGCGATTTGCAGAACGGCTTCGCGGGTCTGCGCGCGGTCGGCGAAGATATCGAGAATGACTTCTTCGCGATCAATCACGGCCATGCCGGAAAGTTTTTCCCAGTTGCGTTGCTGCGCAGGTGAGAGCGACTCGTCCATCACGATGAGGTCGCAGTCGAGATGCTTCGCAAGCGTGATGATCTGTTCAGTGCGGCCGCTGCCGAGCAAAGTGGCCGGGGTCGGTTCGCGAAGATTTACGAGCTCCGTGTGAACCACGCCAATCTGAAGGTTCTCCACCAACTCGACGAGTTCGTCGAGCAGCTCTTGGGCTTCGCCCGGGCGCATTTCCGGCGTGTTGACGCCGATGAGCAATGCGCGTTCGCAGCGGTTGGGATCGGCTTTTTGTGTGTTATCGAGAAAATCGGCCATGCAGGCTAGAAGACAGACGATACGGCGGTGCTCACCGTGGTCAAATCGGGATGATGATTGAGTTTCGTTACCATGGGCTACGGCGCGTCGGCAGCCTGTGGTCAAGGGCAGTCATATGAAGTGGACGAATTTTGATTCGTCATGGAGAAGGGGAGTGCCTCTCTTTGACGTTTTCCAATTATGAGACCCCTTCATTTCTTGTTGTGCGCCGGCCTGCTGTTCGCCGGTGTTTCCGCTCAAGCGCAAAGCGCCAATGACTATTCCATTCCCGATGTGCCGGCACATGCGCAAGCACGCACGGCGGCGGTCAAGGTTGCCGTGGTGCCCGATCGCGCCGGCTGGACCTATGCGCCGGGCGAGCCGGTGCGGTTCAACGTCGCGGTCACTGCCGATGGCCAAAATCTCGCGGGTGTAACTGTGACCTTCAAGGTTGGCCCCGAAATGTTGCCGGCGGCAGAGCAAGTCGTGGCGATGCCTGCGGGCGGATTGGTGATCGATGGCGGCACGCTCAACGAGCCGGGCTTCATCCGCTGTGTGGCGACGGTAAAGGTCGGCGGCCGCACTTATCGCGGCGTTGGCACGGCAGGATTTGCTCCGGAGAAAATCGCGCCGACGCAACGCGAACCCGAGGATTTCGATGCGTTTTGGGCCGCGGCGAAGGAAGAGCTGGCCAAGGCTCCGTTGGATGCGCGCCGCACGCTGATTCCCGAGGCCTGCACGGACAAAATCAATGTTTACCACGTCAGCTTCCGCACGGTTGGCGCCGCCAATTGGCGCGGTCAGGCCTCGCGCATTTACGGTATTCTCTGCGTGCCGAAGGCGCCGGGCAAATATCCCGCGATCTTGAACGTGCCGGGCGCGGGCGTGCGGCCTTACGCTGGGCGCACGGACCTAGCGGAGCGCGGCGCGATCACCTTGCAGATCGGCATTCACGGCATCCCGGTCAATCAGCCGCAGGAAATTTACGACCAATTGGCGATGGGCGCGCTGAGCGGTTATCCCGTGTTCAACCTGGATAATCGCGACACCTACTATTACCGCCGCGTTTATCTCAGCTGCGTGCGGGCCAATGATTACTTGGTTTCGCTGCCGGAGTTTGACGGCGAAAACCTGCTCGTTACCGGCGGCAGCCAAGGCGGGCAGCTGTCAATCGTCACGGCCGCGCTTGATCCGCGTGTGCAGGCCTTGGCGGCGGTTTATCCGGCTTACTGTGACGTGACCGGTTATCTTTACGGTCGTGCGGGCGGCTGGCCGCACATGATGAATCGGACGCTGGATGGCCAACCATCGCCACACACCTCGGAGGAGAAAATTGCCACGACGGCGTATTACGACGTGGTGAACTTCGCGCGCCGTTTGAAAGTGCCGGGCTATTACGCGTGGGGCTACAACGATGAAATCTGTCCGCCGACTTCCATGTATGCGGCCTACAATGTCATTACCGCGCCGAAGGAACTCCTCCTGGCACTGGAAACCGGCCACACGACGATCCCCGAGGAAACCGCGCTCATCAACGAGTGGATCGCGGCCAAGCTCGGGCTTGAATAAGCTTCGATCGTTTCGCAGCACCAAGGCGGGATCGTTGGTCCCGCCTTTATAATTTGCCGGCGTAATAGCGCAGCGCGCGTTGATAGGCGGTCAGGCCGGGATCGTCAGTGGTGTCGCAAAGCGCCTCGAGTGTGAGCTTGAGTGCTTCGCTGTGCTGGCCGAGGTCGTGCAATGTCAGCGCGAGAAAAACATCGAACTCGCGATTGTCGGGAAACTGCATGCGGCCCGAGCGCAGCACTTCGGCGGAGCGTTCGAGTTGACCGAGATTACGCAGCGTCGAGCCGAGACCGATCAATGCGCCGGACAATTCGTTTTCGGGCAGACCGAGGGCGATCGCCTTTTCGTAGAACGGCAGTGCTTCGGTTTCGCGACCCAGCACATCGCAGGTCCACGCGAGCTGGTAATTGATCTCGGCGACGTTGGGAAAACGCTGATCGAGACTCTTCAATTGCCCAAGCACGTGCTCAACTTGCCCGCCGTGACGCGCGCCGATGATGGCGTCGAGTTCAGGTTTCCAATCCATGTTTACAGGAGGTAACGGAGATAATGGAGGACGAGAGCTGAATCAGCGATTCTCCGTTGACTCAGTTTCCTCCTGTAAGATCAGGCCTTCTTTGCCGGCAGCGCGCGCGTGGCGATTTCCTGCTTCAACTTCGCGAGGCAATCGTCAGCGGTCATCACGCCTTCGTCGCCCTTCGCGCGCGAGCGGACGGACACGCTGTTGGCTTCGGCTTCCTTCTGACCGAGCACGAGGGTGTAGGGCACCTTGTCGAGTTCGGCCCGGCGGATCTTGGCGCCGAGTTTGTCGCTGTGTTCGTCGAGCGTGACGCGCAGACCGGCGGCCTTGAACTTCGCGAGGAGTTCTCGCGCGTAGTCGCCGACCTTGTCGCTGATGGGCAGGATACGCGCTTGTTCAGGCGCGAGCCAGACCGGGAAGTCGCCATTGAAGTGTTCGATCAACACGCCGCAGAAGCGCTCCATCGAACCGAACGGTGCGCGGTGAATCATGACCGGCGTGTGCGGTTGGTTGTCGGCGCCGATGTAGCTGAGACCGAAACGCACGGGCAGCACGTAGTCCACCTGCACGGTGCCGAGCTGCCATTCGCGGCCGATGACGTCCTTGATGACGAAGTCGATCTTCGGGCCGTA
>Ga0207868_1000534_pt1 | contig 38737 bp, 25 predicted proteins | sample Passage237B_FD_187370 | JGI IMG/M metagenome (GOLD analysis project Ga0207868, IMG submission 187370) | Cellulose adapted compost microbial communities from Newby Island Compost Facility, Milpitas, CA, USA - Passage2 37B (SPAdes) (version 3) ... | reverse complement strand
CCTGGCAGTGGGCCTCCTGGCAGGCTTCGGCCTGCATGCACAGAGCGAGGAGGACGCCTTGCGCATCAGCACGTTGATGCCCGGCGGCACGGCCCGCAGCAACGGCATGGCCAACGCCTATGGTGCGGTGGGGGCCGACGCCGCTGCGATCGGCATCAATCCCGCCGGCTTCGGACTGTACCGCATCAGCGAATTGTCGTTCACCCCGTCGATCGAGGTGAACGATGCCGCGAGCACCTTCTACCGCACCAAGGCATCGGACACCCAGACCCGATTCCACTTCAACAACATGGCCCTCGTGCTGAACGCGCCCGGCAGCAGCGGTGGCGATTGGCGCAGCAGCACCTACGGGGTGGTGTACGACCGGCAACAAAGCCACCATTGGCGCAAGCAGGCCAAGGGGATGAACGTGTCCAGCACGATCCTTGAGCGTTTTGTGAACGAGGCGAACGGGACCTCCATCACCGACCTGAACAACGACGCCTTCCCCTTCAGTTCGAGCCTCGCCTGGTACACCTACGGGATCAACGATATCTATCCCGTGGGACCGGACGGCGACACCATTCCGAACCAATACGCGAGCGCCATCCCCTTCGGCTCCCTCACCGACCAACTCCACACGGTGGAATCGCGCGGGGCATCGACCAAGACCTCGTTCTTCTACTCCGGCAACTACCTGGACAAGCTGTACCTGGGCGTCTCGATCGGGATCGCCGGGCACCGTTTCCGCCGCAACACGGAGCACACCGAGACCACCGATCTGGACCTGCGCGAGCTGACCTACCGGGAGGAGTTGACCACCACCGGCAACGGCATCGATCTGAAGGTGGGCGTGCTGGGACGTGCCACGGAACGCCTGCGCCTCGGCGCCGCCTTCCACAGCCCGCAGTGGATGCAGCTGAACGATGCCTTCTTCTACGTCATGGACACGCGGTTCCGGACGCCCGACAGTGATGGACGCTACGATTACAGCGCGGCTTCGCCCGACGGGGTGTTCTCGTACAACGTGCATACCCCGTGGAAGGTGACGGCCAGCGCAGCCTACATCGCCGGCGCCAACGGTCTGATGAGCGTGGACTACGAGTACACGGACTACCGGCGCATGCGCTTCCGGCCCAGCAACCGGTTGACGGACGACTACGACTTCATGATCGAGAACGACCTGATCAAGCGTTCGTTCCGTGCCGTGCACAGCGTACGCGTTGGCACCGAATGGCGCATGGGCAACTGGTACTACCGCCTGGGCTGGGGCTTCGTTCCCGATGCCTATGTGGAGAGCGATCCCCGCCACGGCCAGGCCCTGAAGGTGTACGCCGCAGGTATCGGCTACCGCACGGATAACGTGGGCGTGGAGCTGGGCCTGAACTACACGCAGCAGCAGGTGAACACCTTCCCCTACCCGCCCGATCTGGTGGCGCCTGTGCGCGAGGACCTGAGCACCTACCGCAGCTTCGTCACGGTGAGCTTCAGGCCGTAACGCGAAGGGCAATGAAAAAGCCCCGGCGTGCGGCACGCCGGGGCTTTTCTGTTCCTTCAGGGGAGGCCTAAGCCTCGCTCTTGACGCGCTCCACCACGTAGTCGTCCACCAGGATGCGACCGCAGTGCTCACACACGATGATCTTCTTGTGGCTGGCGATATCGAGCTGGCGCTGTGGCGGGATGGCGTTGAAGCAGCCACCGCAGCTGCCACGTTCCACGGCCACCACGGCGAGGCTGTTGCGCGCATTGCCCCGGATACGGTTGTAGGCGCTCAACAAACGCTCTTCGATGCTCTTGGCCGCGGCGTCGCTTTTCTTCTGCAGGGCCTTCTCCTCCTTCTCGGTCTCGGCCACGATGTCGTCGAGTTCCTGCTTCTTCAGTTCAAGGTCCTTGCGACGCTCCTCGAGCAGCTTCTGGCTCTCGTCCACCACGCTCTTCTTGGCCTCGATCTGTGCCTTGGCCTCCTTGATGCGCTTCTCGGCCAGCTGGATCTCCAGGTTCTGGAACTCGATCTCCTTGGTGAGCGAGTCGTACTCGCGGTTGTTGCGCACCTTGGCCTGCTGGGCCTCGTACTTCTTGATCTGCGCCTTGGCGTCCTTGATCTGGTTCTGCCGGTCGCTCACCTGGGCCTCGATCTCACCCAGTTCGTCCTGCAGCTTCTTCAGGCGCGTCTCCAGACCGGCCACCTCGTCCTCCAAGTCCTGCACTTCCAGGGGCAGCTCGCCCCGTTGGATGCGGATCCTGTCGATCTGTGAGTCGATGTGCTGCAGGCGGTACAACTGCACCAGCTTGTCGGCGATGGCCATATCGGCCTTGGCCACGGTTTTCACGGCCTTATCACTGTCCGGCACGTTCTTCGCCTCCTTCGCGGGGGCCTTCACGTCGCTCTTCGCCATGGTCTAGGAATGATGTATGGGATCCGTGACGGTTTCCGTCAAACGGACGGCAAAGGTAGGGAAAACTTTGCCCAACCGGCGCTGGATCAGGTGCATGGTGAATTGCTCGCTGCCAAAGTGGCCGATATCGACCAGCAGCAGGCGGCCATCGGCCTCGAAGAACTCGTGGTACTTCACGTCGCCGGTCAGGTAGGCATCGGCACCGACGGCCTTGGCGCGCCCGATCAGGAATGCTCCTGAGCCACCGCATAGCGCCACGGTGCGCACCGGTCGGCTCAGCAGGGCCGTGTGACGGACCACCTTCAGCCCGAAGGCCTCCTTGGCCATGGCCAGGAAGGCGACCTCGTCCATGGGCTGCGGCAGCTCGCCGATCATGCCCGATCCGATGCCTTGGTGGACGTTGGCCAAGGGGATCAGGTCGTAGGCCACCTCCTCGTAGGGATGGGCGGCGATCATGGCCTTCAGCACCGCCCGTTCCCGGATCACGGGCAGGATCGCTTCCACGCGCACCTCGGTTTCAGTGTGGCGCTGCCCGGGCGTGCCCACGAACGGGTCGGTACCGGGACCGCCCCGGAAGGTGCCATGACCCTCGGTGTTGAAGCTGCATTCGTCGTACGCCCCCACCTGTCCGGCGCCCGCGGCGAAGATGGCCGCGCGTACCGCTTCGGCGTGATCCTTCGGCACGAACACCACGAGCTTGTACAACTGGCCGGCCTTGGGTGCCAGCACCCGTACCTTCTTCAGCCCGATCCGTTCGGCGATCTCGGCGTTCACCCCGGTGATCACGTTGTCCAGGCTGGTATGGATGGCGTACAGCGCGATGCCGTGGCGGATGGCGGCCAGCACGGTGCGCTCCACGGGGCCCTTGCCCGAAAGGTTCTTCAACCCGCGGAAGATCACCGGATGGTGGCTGATGATAAGGCCGCAGCCGTGCCGGGCCGCCTCTTCCACGACGGCCTCCGTGCAGTCGAGGCACACGAGCGCCGAGGTGACCTCGGCCTCCGGATCGCCCACCTGCAGACCGCAGTTGTCGTAATCCTCCTGAAGGGAACGTGGTGCCCAATCCTCGAGGGCGGTGATGATGTCCTGGATGCGCATGGGCGTAAAGGTGGGAAGCGGAAGGCGCAACACGGTCCATCGGCGCCCCCGCCGCATCTTTACCGCTGCATGACGGCCCGCCGGATACTGCTCGCCCCCTTTGCCTGGCTCTACGGCACAGTGCTGCACATGCGGCATGCCTTGTACGATGCGGGCATGCTGAAGAGCACGCGGCCGGGTGTCCCCACCATCGCCATAGGCAATCTGGCGCTGGGCGGAACGGGGAAGACCCCGATGGTGGAACTGGTGCTGCGGACCCTTCGGGATCTATCGCCCCTGGCCACCCTGAGCCGGGGATATGGTCGCCGCACATCGACCATCCACGAGGTGATGGCCGATGATACCGCGGAGCGGAGCGGCGACGAACCGGTGCAGGTGAAGGCGAAGTTCCCCGCCGTGCGTGTGTTCGTGGGCGCCGACCGGGTGCGTGCCATCGCTGCGATCCAAGAAGCCGTGCCCGATGTGCGTGCCGTGGTGCTGGACGATGCCCTGCAGCACCGCCGCCTGAACGCCGGCCTGTACATCGCGCTCACCAACTTCCAGCGGCCCTGGTGCGATGATGCACTGATCCCTGCGGGCACGCTGCGTGATGTGCGCACTCGGGCGAAGGCGGCCTCCATCGTGGTGGTGACCAAGTGCCCTTCCCTTCCCTCGCACGAAGAACAACAGGCCTGGCGCATCCGACTCGGGCTGCGGCCGGAACAGCATCTGTTCTTCAGCGGCATAGCCTACCACGAACCCGAGCCGGTGGCGGACACCGATGCCAGCGAAGCACACACCACCGCACTGCTGTTCACAGGGATCGCCGACCCCGCACCGTTGCTCGCACACCTTCGACAGCGATACGTGCACGTGGAGCATGTCGCGTTCCCCGATCATCACCCTTTCGCCACGGCCGATCTGCAAGGCCTCGCGGAGCGGTTCCATAAATTCGCGCCCGGCCCGAAAACACTGATCACCACGGAAAAGGACGCCGCGAGGCTCCGGTCTGTGATCAAGGGCAGTCCGATCGCCGGGCTGCCACTGGTACGGATCGGCATTCGGGCCGTGATCCTGGACCATCCCGAACGCTTCGAAGACCTCATTCGCCGACATGTTGGAACGCATCCAGCGCATAGCTGACCACCTGAAGAAAGCCACCAAGGACTTCGCCCCTGAAAGCGGTGTGATCCTGGGAAGTGGCCTGAGCGGACTGGCCGATGCCATCGACGTGGACCACGCCATCGCCTACAAGGACATCCCGGAATTCCCCGTGAGCACGGTGGAAGGCCATCCCGGCCGACTGATCTTCGGCAAGCTGGCGGGCAAGCCCGTGGTGGTGATGCAGGGGCGTTTCCACTACTACGAGGGCTGGTCCATGCAGGAGGTGGTGCTGCCGGTCCGCGTGATGAAAATGCTCGGCATCAAACGCCTGTTGGTGAGCAACGCATGCGGCGGTGTGAATCCCGGGCACGAGGTGGGCGACCTCCTGATCATCACCGACCACATCAACCTGTTCCCGAACCCCTTGATCGGGCCGAACATCGATGAGCTGGGTCCGCGCTTCCCCGATATGAGCGAGGCCTACGACAAGCGCATGATCGCCCAAGCGAAGGAGATCGCCGCGCGCCATGGCATCACCGTGCGCGAAGGGGTGTACGTGGGCCTCACGGGCCCCACCTTGGAGACGCCCGCCGAGTACCGCTACGTGCGCGCCATCGGTGGCGACGTGGTGGGCATGAGCACCGTGCCCGAGGTGATCGCGGCCCGGCACATGGGCATCCCGTGCTTCGGCATGAGCGTGATCACCGACATGGGCGTTGAAGGCCGCATCGAGAAGACCACCCACACGATGGTGCAGAACGTGGCCAACACGGTCGCGCCGAAGCTCACGCGCATCTTCACCGACCTTATCGCCGCGAACTGATCATGGCCGCACATTGGAGCGAGCGCTGGGAACTGGTGGTGGGCCTGGAGGTGCACGCCCAGCTGATCACCGCCAGCAAGGCGTACAGCAGCGACCCCAACGCCTATGGCGACCACCCCAACACCAACGTGAGCGCGGTGACACTGGGCCTGCCCGGCACGCTGCCCGTGGCCAACAGGAAGGTGATCGAACTGGCCGTGCGCATGGGCCTGGCCACCGATTGCACCATCGCGCCGTGGATGCACTATGCCCGCAAGAACTACTTCTATCCGGACCTGCCCAAGGGCTACCAGATCACCCAGGACAAGACGCCGATCTGCACCGATGGGCATGTGATGATCCAGGTGGCCGGTGTGGAGAAACGCATCGGCATCACACGGATCCACATGGAAGAGGATGCCGGCAAGAGCATCCACGACGTGGACCCCTTCAACACGCTGGTGGACCTGAACCGCGCCGGGGTGCCACTGATCGAGATCGTGAGCGAGCCCGACATCCGCAGCGGGGAGGAGGCCTACGCCTACCTCACCGAGATCCGCCGCCTGGTGCGCTACCTCGACATCTGCGACGGCAACATGGAGGAGGGCAGTTTGCGCTGCGATGCCAACATCAGCATCCGACCCAAGGGCACCACCACCTTCGGCACGCGCTGCGAGGTGAAGAACATGAACAGCTTCCGCAACGTGCAGCGGGCCATCGAGTACGAGGCCCAACGCCAATGCGAGATCCTCGAGGCGGGCGGCACCATCCACATGGAGACGCGCACCTTCGATGCCGCGAAGGGCGTCACCATCGGTCTGCGCAGCAAGGAGCTGGCCCACGACTACCGTTACTTCCCGGAGCCCGACCTCCAACCCATCACGGTGAGCGAGGAGATGAAGGAGGCCATCCGCCGCGAAATGCCGCCGCTGCCGCGCGAGCTGCGCGCCAAGTACACCGGGGAGCTCGGACTGAGCGAGTACGACGCGAACATCCTCACCGAGGACAAGGCCACCGCGGTGTACTACGAGGCCCTGCTGAAGCATCTGCCCAACGAGAGCCTTTCGAAGGCCGGTGCCAACTGGGTGATGGGCGATGTGCGCGGCTGGGTGAACGAGCGTGGCCTCACCATGGAGCAGTTCCCCATCGCTGCGGAACGCTTGGCCGCCCTGATCGGCATGATCCACGACGGCAAGGTGAGCCACAGCACCGCCAGCCAGAAGCTCTTCCCGCTCATGCTGGAACAGCCCGACAGCGAGCCGATGGACCTGGCCACCCGGCACGACCTGCTGCAGGACACCAGGGATGACGTGATCGAAGGCATCATGCGGGACGCCATGGCCCGCTACCCCGACAAGGTCGAAGCCTACCGCAACGGCAACAAGGGATTGCTGGGCCTGTTCATGGGCGAAGTGATGAAGGGCACCAAGGGCAAGGCCGACCCCAAACGGGCCAACGAAGTGGTGCGCCAACTGTTGGAGAACTGACGATGATGATGAGACCATTCCTTCCGTTCCTCGCGATCGCCACCCTTTGCAGCTGTACGGGCAATGGTGGTCGCACGATCGAACTGCACATCGAGGGGGCCGGTGGTCGCTTGGCCTACTTCGATCGCTTCGAGAACAACATCCCGTACCACATCGATTCGGTGAAGCTCGACGCCACCGGGTCGGGCAGGATCAAGGTGCCCGCGCTGCCACTGGACTTCTACCGCATTTCCGTGGGCGACGAGCACCTGGTGATCGCCCTCGACAGTGCCGATTCACCGGTGATCAACACCAGGCTCGGCCAGCTTACCGCAGCACCGACGATCACGGGAGCGCCGCACAGCGAGGCCATGTACGCTTTCCAGGCCGAGGCCGCACGCTACGATGCCGAACGCGATCGCCTGCGCGCCATGGTGGCGGCGAACCCCACCGACACCGCCACGCTGGCCCAGTTGAACAAGCTCAACGCCGACTTCCATGACCACTGCAGCCGTTTCATCGAGGAGCACAGTGCATCGCCTGCCGCGCTCACCGCGATAAGCCGCATGGACATGCAGCGCGACATGCCGCTCTTCCAGAAGGTGCGCAACGATCTACGCAAGACCATGCGCCGGTCGACCTACTTCGCCATGTTCCGCGACCGGGTGGACCGCCAGGAGCAACAGGAGTTGATGGTCAAAATGCAGGAGGAGGAGATGAAGCGGCTGAGCAACCTCCTGCCCATCGGCAGCGAGGCGCCGGAGATCCGCCAGCAGACCCCCGATGGCGCGACCTTCGCCCTGAGCCAACTGCGCGGCAAGTACGTGCTGATCGACTTCTGGGCCAGCTGGTGCCGTCCCTGCCGGATCGAGAACCCCAACGTGAAGCTCGTGTACGAGAAGTACCACAAGAAGGGCTTCGAGATCCTGGGCGTATCGCTGGACCGGGACCATGCGGCCTGGCTGAAGGCGATCAAGGACGACGGTCTCCCCTGGAAGCACGTGAGCGACCTCGGTTTCTGGAACAACGCGGCCGCACAGGAGTACGGCGTGAGCAGCATACCATTCACCGTGCTGGTGGACCGTGAAGGCCGCATCGTGGCGAAGGGCCTGCGCGCCCACGACCTCGAGGCCAAGCTGGCGGAACTGCTGTAGCGCCAGGTGCCCACCGGAACGTCCGCCCATGGAAGACCAGGACACGCACACCATGCGTCAGGCATTCTTCGCACTATCGCTCCTGGCCGCCGTTGACGGGGCCGCCCAAGCCTATTGGCAGCAGCAGGTGGACCACGTGATCACCGTGCGGCTCGACGATGAGCGCCACATGCTGCACGGCACCTGCGCCTTCACCTACATCAACAACAGCCCGACCACATTGGACACCATCTGGGTGCACTTGTGGCCGAACGCCTACCGTGACCGCAGCACGGCGCTGTGCCGCCAGCTCACCGACCATGGCAACCTCGACCTCTACTTCGCCACGCCCGAGGAACGCGGATGGATCGACAGCCTGGCCTTCACCGCCAACGGCAACACGCTCGCCTGGGGCTTCCATCCCCGCCACATCGACATCGGCTGGGTGAAGCCCGACGCGCCGCTCGCACCGGGCGCGTCGACCATCATCTCCACGCCATTCCGCGTGAAGATCCCCGACGGCAAGTTCTCGCGCCTGGGGCACACGGGGCAGGCGTACTACATCACGCAATGGTTCCCGAAACCGGCCGTGTACGATGCCCAAGGCTGGCATGCCATGCCCTACCTCACACAGGGCGAGTTCTACAGTGAGTTCGGTTCGTACGACGTCACGATCACCCTGCCCGCCAACTATGTCGTGGGGGCCACGGGCGTGCTGCAGAACAACCCTGCCGAAGAGGCCTGGATGAACGAGCTGGCCACGAAGCCGTTCAGCATGAGCGTGTCCGACGGGGGCAATGCCTTCCCTGCCAGTGCGGCCGAAACGAAGACCCTGCGCTTCGCACAGGACAACGTGCACGATTTCGCCTGGTTCGCCGACAAGCGCTTCCTGGTGCGGAAGAGCGAAGTGGCGCTACCGAGCGGACGCACCGTACGCACCTGGGCGCTCTTCACCCCGAAGAACGCTGCGCTGTGGGACCGCGCAACGGAATACTTGAACGAAAGCGTGCGCCTCTACAGCACTTGGGTGGGCGAATACCCGTACGGCGCCTGCACGGCCGTGGACGGCACCATCAGCGCAGGCGGCGGCATGGAGTACCCGATGATCACCATCATCGGCAATATGCACAGTGCCGAAAGCCTGGACGAGGTGATCGCGCACGAAGTGGGGCACAACTGGTTCTACGGCATCCTGGCCAGCAACGAGCGCGACCACCCTTGGATGGACGAAGGCATGAACAGTTTCGTGGAGTTGCGCTACATGCGCGAGCGCCATCCCGGTGGCGAGCTGCGGATCCAAGTGCCCGGCCTGAAAAAGACCTTGGGCGATACGCGGGACCCGCACCGGGTGCAGAGCGAACAGGCCTACCGGTTCAATGCACGGCGCAACATGGACCAGCCGATCGAGCTGCCCGCCGAGCGGTTCTCGCACATGAACTACGGCACCACCGTGTACATGAAGTCGGCCCTGGTGTTCGACCACCTGTTCGCCTACCTGGGGCAGGAGGTGTTCGATCGGTGCATGCACGCCTACTTCGACGAGTGGAAGTTCAAGCACCCGCAGCCCATCGACTTGCGCACGGTGTTCGAGCGCGAGAGCGGAAAGGACCTCGGATGGGTGTTCGATGAGTTGATCGGCACCGACAACAAGATCGACGTGCGTGCCCTGCGATTGAAAGGCGGCACGCTGACCTATCGCAGCAGCGCGAGCAAGCCGTTCCCCTTCCCCATCACCGGCTGGCACGGCAACGACTCGCTCGGCACGATCTGGCACGAAGGCGGTGCCAGCAAGCGCCAGAACGCGACCCTACCCTGGTCCAATGTCGACCGCATCCGGATCGACGCGAACGAACGCACGCTCGACATCGATCGGCGCAACAACACCGCCCGAAGCCTCGGTCTCTTCAGAAGCAGTGCACCGGTGCGCCTCAGGGCCGGCATCGGTATCGAACGTCCGGACGAACGCACGATCCACTACCTCCCCTTCCCGGCGTGGAACGCACATGATGGCTTCCAAGTGGGGCTCGCACTGACCAACACCCTGTTCCCCAGCCAGCGTACCGAATGGGTGGCCGCACCGCTCTACGCGTTGGGCAGCGAACGCGTGGGCGGGGCGGCACGGATCGAGCACCACTTCGACCGCATGCGGAGCAACACGTTCCGCAACATCCACCTCGGCCTCAGCGGGCGAAGCGCCTCCACCTTCCACGACCACCATGCCAATGCTTCGTACACCAAGGTCTCCCAGTCCGTGGTGTTCGACATCAAGCGTCCCTTGGACAAGCCCTGGTGGCACAGCTTCGGTGTGCGGGGCATTTACCTGAAGCAAGAGGCGGAGGCGACACCCCCGGAAGGTCAGGCGCTCCGGCACTCCAGCGAGCGGTACTACGGCGAGTTCCACTACACGGCCACGGATGGCCGCAAACTGCACCCATTCTTCGTCCAGCCCGTGATCACCTATGGCGAGGAGTTCGTACGCGGCTCGTTGGAGGTGAGGCAGGGCTTCACCCTGAACGAACGCAACGATCAATTCCGGCTGCGCGGGTTCTTCGGCACCTTCTTCCACAAAGAGAACGACCGCATCACCAACGGCCTGCATGCCTGGGGGCTGTCCTGGGGTGCGGAGGACATGCTGTTCGACCACGCCTACTTCGAACGCGGAGCTGAAAAAGGTTTCACGTCACGTCAGTTCAACAAACAGCAGGGCGCGTTCAGAACACCGTTCCTGCAAGGCGGCAGCGAGTCGTGGATAGTGGCGATCAACGCCGAACTGGACCTGCCGATCCCCCTACCCATCGCGCTATTCGGCAGCATGGGCCGCGTGCCGACCACCACTGTCACGCAGACAGGCCGGAGCACCAGCGCCGCCAACTACTTCGAGGCCGGCATCGGTGTGATCGCTGCTCGCGACGTGCTGGAGATCTGGTTCCCGCTGGTGGTGAGCGAGCGGATCGCCGACGAGGAGAAGTTCCTCGGGCGCGATGTGGGCGACCGCATCCGCTTCATCTTCGCCTTGGAGAAACTGGACCCCACCAAGGCCATCCGCAAGATCCGACCGTGAGCGCACGTATCTACTTCCTCGGCGACTTCCACCTCGGCGTGCCCGATGCCGCGAGCAGTCTGGCGCGTGAGAAGCGCATCGTGGCCTTCCTCGACGAGGCTGCGAAGGACGCCACGGGGATCGTATTGATGGGCGACCTGTTCGACTTCTGGTTCGAGTGGCGGAAGGCCGTGCCCCGCGGACATGTGCGCCTGCTGGGAAAGCTGGCCGAGCTCACCGATCGGGGCATCCCGGTGCACCTGTTCATCGGCAACCACGACATGTGGATCTTCGACTACGTGCCGAAGGAGACCGGTGTGACCATCCACCGCGAGCCGATCGTGCGCGAGATCGAAGGCAAGCGCTTCCTCATCGGCCATGGTGACGGCCTGGGCCCCGGCGACCACGGGTACAAGTTCCTGAAGAAGGTGTTCCGCAACCCGGTGTGCCAATGGCTCTTTGCGCGGCTGCATCCCAACTTCGCCCTGTGGATGGGCGATTTCTGGAGCGCCCGCAGCCGGAAGAAGAGCTACGAGAACGACCGCAGGTGGCTGGGCGAGGACAAGGAGTGGCTGGCGCAGTACTGCCGCGAACAACTGCAAAAGGAGCATTACGACTTCATGCTCTTCGGCCATCGCCACCTGCCGATCGACATCCCCGTCCATGCCGCCGATCGAGCGGCACGGTACATCAACACGGGCGACTGGATCACCTACTTCACGTACGCCGTGTTCGACGGGCAGGATGTGCGGCTGATGAAGCGTATGGGCGACGGGGCCCTGGAGGCCGACGTGCGGATCACCGGAGGTCCGGCGGCGTAGCCCCGGATCGCCTTACCGCCCCAGGCGTGCCACCAAGTCCACCAGGCGGCTGCTGTAGCCGTACTCGTTGTCGTACCAGCCCATGATCTTCACCATGTTGCCCACCACGCTGGTGAGCTGGGCGTCGAAGATGCAACTGTGGGGATCGCCCACGATGTCCACGCTCACGATGGGATCCCCGGTGTAGCGCAGGATGCCCTTGAGCCGGCCTTCGGACAGCTCCTTGAAGTAGGCGTTGATCTCCTCGGCGCTGCGCAGGCGTTTCACGCGGCAGGTGATGTCGGTGATGGAGCCGTTGGGCACGGGCACGCGGATGCCGCCCCCGCCCAATCGGCCATCGAGCTCGGGGAAGATGCGCGTGATGGCCTTTGCCGCGCCGGTGGTGGTGGGGATCATGCTCACGGCGGCGGCGCGGGCGCGGCGCAGGTCCTTGTGCGGCGCGTCGTGGATGCGCTGATCACCGGTGTAGCTGTGCACGGTGGTGATGAATCCATCCTCGATGCCGCAGGACTCCAGCACGCCCAGGATCATGGGCGCGGCGCAGTTGGTGGTGCAGCTGGCGTTGCTGATGATCTCGTCGCCGCTTTCGAGCACGTGGTCGTTCACGCCGAGCACCACGGTCTTGATGTCGGCGTCCTTGGCGGGGGCGGAGAGCAGCACCCGTTTGGCGCCGGCCTTCAGGTGGGCCGAGGCCAGTTCGCGCGTGAGGAAGTGACCGGTGGACTCGACCACCACGTCGATGCCCAGGTCCTTCCACGGCAACGCCGCGGGGTCCTTCTCTGCATAAGCGCGCACCTTGCGGCCGGCCAGGAAGAGGTGCCGGTCATCGTGCCCCACATCGCCAGGGAAGGTGCGGTGCACCGAGTCGTACTTGAACAAGTGGGCCAGTGTACGGGTGTCCGTGAGGTCGTTCACCGCCACGAGTTCGATGTCGCTGCGCTGGGTGAGGATGCGCGCGGTGGCGCGTCCGATACGACCGAAACCGTTGATGGCGATGCGCATGGGTCGTTGTCAGTTGTCGTTGTCGGTGGTGCGGCGCGGACCGGGCAGGCAGCTTCGGCCCGGTGCGCTCCGAGGCTCAGAACATGTGCTTCTCGGCGTGGTAGCTGCTACGCACCAGTGGTCCGCTCTCCACGAAGCGGAAGCCCTTCTGCAGGCCGATCTCGCGGTACCGCGCGAACACGTCGGGGTGCACGAACTCGGCCACGGGGAGGTGGTTCCGCGTGGGCTGCAGGTACTGGCCCAGGGTGAGGATGTCCACGTTCACGCTGCGGAGGTCGTCCATGGTCTCAAGCACCTCCGCCTCGGTCTCGCCCAAGCCCAGCATCACGCCGCTCTTTGTGCGCAGACCGGCACGTTTGGCCCGCAGCAGCACCTCCAGGCTGCGGTCGTACTTGGCCTGCACACGCACCTGCTTGGTGAGGCGACGCACCGTCTCCAGGTTGTGGCTGAGGATGTCCGGTGCGGCATCGGTCACCACGGCGAGGTTCTCCCATTTCCCCTGAAAGTCGGGGATCAGGGTCTCCATGGTGGTGCCGGGGCAGCGGCGGCGGATGGCGCGGATGGTGCGGGCCCAGATCTCGCTGCCGCCGTCCTTCAGGTCATCGCGGTCCACGCTGGTGATCACACAGTGCTTCACGCCCATGAGCTCCACGCTGCGGGCCACGCGGGCGGGCTCGAAGGGGTCCACCGCATCGGGGCGGCCGGTGGCCACATTGCAGAAGCCGCAGCTGCGGGTGCAGATGTTGCCCAGGATCATGAAGGTGGCCGTGCCCGCCCCCCAGCACTCGCCCATGTTGGGGCAGTTGCCGCTCTGGCAGATGGTGTGGAGCTTGTGCTCGCCCACGATGGCGGCCACCTTCCTGAAGTTCTCACCGGTGGGGAGTTTCACCCGCAGCCACTCGGGCTTGCGTCGGCGCTCCTGCACCTCCAACACGTCCTCGCTCATTGCACGAATTTCTTGCCGAACATCAGCGACAGGTAGAACTGGAAGAAGGCGAACTTGTTGTTCACGCCGTCCAACTCGGCCATGATGGGCACCTTCACCGGGTAGAGGTCGATGGAAGCGCCCACCTCGATGGCCTTCAGGCCCAAGGTCTGTCCGGAATGTTCAATGTTCAACCCGACCCTACCGAAGCCGCCGGGGTACAGGGCGATCTCGTCCACGCCGCGGAACCAGGTGGCCCGACCGTAGATGTTCTGCACATCGTGGATGGCGGGGTCGTAGCGCTCGGTGCTGATGGTCTGGTAGGGAAAATGGTCGGGGTTGCCGATCTGCAGGTACACGGGTTTCAGCAGGCCCAACGAGGGCCCCACGCTCCACACGAAGTTGAGCTCCACCCCGCTGTGCCGGATCTTGTCGGTGATCTGGTGCTTGCGCCCGTAGGTGGGGCGCACGATCAGCAGGCTGTTCGCCTTGCCGTAGAAATAGCCGCGCGAATCCTCGTAGTAGGGGTTGTAGCTCTTAACCTCCTTGGGATGTTTCATCCCCGTGATCTCGATGCCCAGCAGGCGCCTGTCGCGGGCGGTGCGGTGCTTGGCATGGAAGAAGTTGAGGCCCCACCCATCGCCGTGCACCATCACCCCACCGTACATCTCACGGCGGTAGGGCACGCGCGCTTCGTCGTAGATGGTCTGCTGTCCCCAGGCGTGCGGCAGGGTCAGCAGGATCGCTATGCACAGGAGCGTGGAGCGCATGGCAACAGTCCGAACAAAGCTACGATAAAGCAGACCCTACCTTGGCGCCCCATATCCATCCGGAACAGCATGGACACCGCGCATATCACCTACGACGGCGACCTGAGGACCACCTGCACCCACCTGCGCAGCGGGCAGGTGATGGTGACCGATGCACCTGTGGACAACCAAGGCAAGGGACAGGCCTTTTCACCCACCGACCTATTGGCCACCTCATTGGGGGCCTGCATCCTGACCACCATGGGGATCGTGGCGAACAGCAAGGAGATCCCACTGAGCAGGCTTTCGGCGCGGGTGATCAAGCACATGGCCTCATCGCCGCGCCGCGTTGGGAAGGTGGAAGTGCATGTGGAAATGGACGGTGCGGGGCTGGACCACCGCCAGCGCTCGATCCTGGAGCATACCGCCCATACCTGTCCGGTGGCCCTGAGCCTGGCCTCGGAACTCGTTCAGGAGATCACCATTACGTTCAAGTAGGCATCCCTACGCACAGGGAAGCCCGGACCAATGGCCCGGGCTCGGATGGACTTGGGGAATGAAGGGGGCGCTCAGACGCGCTTGGCCGCCGGTACGTCGTTCACCTTCCCGTAAGCCGGGCAGGAAGCATGGGATCCACAGGAGGTGAGCACCACGCTCGTGAGCATCAGTACAGCGAGTACCAGAAGTGCCTTTTTCATCGTTGGTTCATTTTGTTCCCGTGAAGGAACTGTTCCCAAAATTAGCCTGTCTAACGTTCGGTCCTTGGGGAAAGTTTCAACACCGGCGTTGTCGATCTTTGGGGCAGCGGCAAACCATGGACCAACTTCATAACGCACCGAAGCGCCCGGATATTGGTCCGGGCTGGTATCAAGCCCTTGAGGCCGAGTTCCTCTCGGACAGCTTCGCCCGGCTGAAGGCCTTCCTTGTGGAGGAACGTTCCCACCATGTGGTGTACCCCAAGGGGGCCGACATCTTCGCCGCCTTCAACCTCACCCCCTTCGATGCCGTGCGGGTGGTGATCCTCGGGCAGGACCCCTACCACGGTCCGGGGCAGGCGCATGGACTGTGCTTCTCGGTGCCCGCCGGCGTGCCTCCCCCACCCTCCCTGCAGAACATCTTCGCGGAACTCGAACGCGCCCCGGGGATCCCCCGGCCCACTACGGGCGACCTTACGCCATGGGCCCGCCAAGGGGTGCTCCTGCTCAACGCCACACTGACGGTGCGGGCACACCAGGCCGGTTCACACCAAGGGAAGGGATGGGAGCGGTTCACCGATGCCGCCATCAAGGCCCTTTCTGACAGGCATAACGGCCTGATCTTCATGCTGTGGGGGCGGTTCGCACAGAACAAGGAGCCCTTGATCGATACCGAGCGCCACTATGTGTTGAAGGCGCCCCACCCCTCCCCACTTTCGGCCCACAGGGGGTTCATCGGCTGCGGCCACTTCGCCACCGCCAACGACCTGTTGCAGGCCCAAGGCCGCCCACCGATAGACTGGGCCCTGCCATGACCCGGTGGGCAGGCCTGAAGCTGGTCGTGGTCGCCATACTGGCCGCCATGGCCCTTCCGCTGCATGCCCAGAAGCACGTGGTGCGGTTCGATGTACAGGGCGAGCTGCCGACGCGCTGGGTACGCCCGGTCCCCGTCGCCTCGGTGAACGAGGTACCCGCCACGGTCAACGGAAAATTGCAGCTGCTGTTCATGGAGGGCTATCTGGAAGCCACCATCGACACCTGCCACACGGTGGGCGACACCTCGATCTGTCCGTTGGTGCCCGGACCGCGCTACCGGTGGGCCCGTCTATCGGGGCAGGGGATCCCTGTGGAGATCGCGAGCCAGGCCCGCTTCCGCGAGAAGCTCTACACCGGAAGGCCGGTAACCCCGACCCAAGTGGCCCGGCTGCGCAACGATCTCCTGCGCATCAGCGAGAACACCGGCTACCCCTTCGCCACGGTGACCTTGGACAGCCTGCGGCCCGAGGGCGATGGCCTCACGGCCACCGTCCGCCTGGACCCGGGCCAACTGGTGCGGATCGACAGCGTGGTGGTGCGCGGCACCGCCCGCACCAACATGCGCTACCTGCAGGCCCACATCGGCATACGTCCCGGCGACCTGTACAACGAGTCGTTGATCCAGGCCGCTGAACGCCGCGTGCGCGAGCTGCCCTTCGTTTCGCAGGTGCGCCGACCGTATGTGCAGTTCACCGAGCACAGCACCAAATTGTTCCTCTTCCTCGATGCTCGGAAGGCCAGTTCGATCAACGGGGTGCTGGGCGTGCAACCCGATCCGGTAACGGGCAATGTGCGCCTCACAGGCGACATCGACCTGCGGCTGCGCAACGCCCTCAAACGCGGCGAAGGCATCAATCTGAACTGGCGCAGCCTGCAGGACGCCACGCAGGACCTGCGGATCGGCTTCAACATGCCCTTCGTGTTCAACACGCCTTTCGGGACGGACCTCGGCCTGAAGCTCTTCCGCCGCGACTCCACCTTCCTGGAAGTGACCACCCGCGCTGGCATCGAACACCTGACATCGGTCGGCGACAAGTTCACCGTGTTCCTGAACAACAAGAGCAGCGAGCGGCTGGGGCGCAACACCGTCGCGATCCCCGGCCTGGCCGATGTGCATCTGCTGAGCTACGGCGTGGGCATGGAACGCAACCGCTACGATTACCGCTTCAACCCACGGCGTGGGCATGGCCTGCAAGCGGAGGCCTCCCTGGGCCGCAAGCGCACGAGCACGGCGGTCTTCACCCTGACGGAACAACCGCCGGAGGTGCGCACGGTGCAGTATGAAGTGAACGGGCAGGTGGTCGGGCACATCCCCCTGGGCCGCCAGGGTACGATCCGCCTCGTGGGCCAGGGTGGCTGGATGGTGAACGACGACCTGTACCGCAACGAACTGTACCGCATGGGCGGATTGAAGACGATGCGTGGTGTGGACGAGGCCTCGATCTACTGCTCATCGTACGCGATCGGCACGTTCGAATACCGCTTCGTGTTCGAGGAGAACAGCAATTTCTTCGTCTTCTTCGACCAAGGCTGGTGGGAGGATGCCGCGCAGGAGCAGCTCGTGACCGACACGCCGTACAGCGTGGGCGCGGGCACCACGTTCGAAACGAAGGCGGGGCTGTTCAGCCTGACCTATGCCCTGGGCAGTCAGTTCAACACCGGGCTCGACCTGCGTGGTGGCAAGGTGCACTTCGGCTTCATCAGTATGTTCTGAAGGCTCCTTCGAGCGCTTCTATTTTCGCCACACCATGCGTGCCATCGCCCTGCTGCTGCTCTGCGCGTTCATCGCGCCGAACACCCCGCACCCCAAGCAGGGCGTGGCCGACATGCTCATGGAATACCTCCACGTGCGCTACCCGGGCCACGACCTGAACGGCACGGTGCTCTACGTTTCCATCAGCAAACAACGGCTCTACCACGTGGAAGCTGGGCGCATGGTGCAGGATTACGCGATCGCCACGGCCAGCAACGGCCTCGGTGCTCAGGCGAACAGCTACCGCACCCCGACCGGTCTGCACCGCGTGAGCGAGAAGTTCGGCGATGGTGTGCCGATGTACGGCATCCTCAAGGACCGCGTGTTCACCGGCGAACTGGCCGACCCGGACTTCGCGGGGGTGGACAAGGACTGGATCACGTCGCGCATCCTCTGGCTGGATGGCTTGGAGCCCGGCGTGAACAGGGGTGGTGATCGCGACAGCCACGCACGGTTCATCTACATCCACGGCACGGCCAACGAGCGCTCGCTGGGCACGCCGTCATCGCGCGGCTGCATCCGCATGGCAAATGCCGATGTGATCGAACTGTACGACCGCGTGCCCGTAGGCGCATTGGTGGCCATACTGGACAATTGAGGCCGCGGCCACCGCGCCCGTGCGCCACGGTGCCCTGTAGTACCTTCGTGGTCCCACCACATGGAGATCCTTTTCCTCGTGCTCGGCGTTGTGGTCGGCGTGCTGGTCGGCATCGTGGTCCATGCCCGCTGGTCGGCCCGGCGCGTCGGCGATGCGCTGGCCCCCGTGCGCGATGCGTACGCGCTTGAGAAGGCCGACCTGCAGCAGCGTCTGAACACCGCCGAGGCGCGGGCCGCGGAGCACGTGCGCCACGCCATGGTGCTGAACGGGCAGCTGGCCGCCGAACAGGAACGCAACCGCGGGCTCGAGCAGAAACTGGGCGAGCAGAAGGCCGAACTTGAACAGCTCCAAGCCCGCCTCACCACCGAGTTCGAGAACATCGCCAGCAAGCTGCTGGAGGTGAAGGGACGCCAGCTGAACGACCAGCAGCAGGAACGCCTCGGCCTGATCCTGAAGCCGCTGCAGGAACGCATCGAGGGCTTCCAGAAGCAGGTGCAGGAGGCCTACCAGGCCGAGGGGCGCGAGCGCTTCGCACTGAAACAGGAGGTGGCCCGGCTGGTGGAACAGAACCAACGCCTGAGCCAAGAGGCCAACGACCTGACGCGGGCCCTGAAGGGCGACACCCAGGCCCAGGGCGCCTGGGGCGAGATGCTGCTGGAGAAGCTGCTCGAAAGCTCGGGCCTGGTGAAGGGCCAGGAATACACCCTGCAGGCCAGCACCACGCTGACCGATGGCTCACGCCTGCGGCCCGATGCCGTGGTGATGCTGCCCGACGACAAGCACCTGATCATCGACAGCAAGGTGAGCCTGGTGCACTACGAGCGTTATGTGGCCGCCACCGACGAGGCCGAGCAGGCACGCATGCTCAAGATGCACATCGAGAGCCTGCGCGCCCACGCCAAGGGGCTCGCCGACAAGGACTACACCCAGCTCTACGGCGTGCGCAGCGTCGACTTCGTGCTGATGTTCGTGCCGCTGGAACCCGCATTCCTGCTGGCACTGCGCGAGCGGCCAGAGGTCTTCCAGGAGGCTTACGACCGCCAGGTGGTGATGGTGACGCACACCACCCTGATGGCCACCCTGCGCACGATCCACGGCATCTGGAAGAACGAGCGCATCGCACGCAACCACCTGGAGATCGCCGAGCGCGCCGGAGCGCTGTACGACAAGTTCGTGAACTTCACCACGGCGCTCGGCAGCATCGGCAAGCACGTGCAACAGGCCAACGAGGACTATGAGAAAGCCCTGAGGCTGCTGAGCGAAGGGCCGGGCAACCTGGTGCGCCAGGTGGAGATGCTCAAGGAACTCGGCGCAAAGACCAGCAAGACCATCCACCCCAAACTGCTGCAGCGCGCCGGCGACGAGGCCGAAGAGGAGACCGCATGAGACCACTGACGATCCTGGGTGCCTGCGTGCAGCTGCTGCTCGTCATCGGATGCGGCGGCAGCGCACCGACCGTGCGCCGCGACAACTTGGTGCACCTGTACGGCCGGAACGCCTCGCAACTGCGGCTGCACGCCCGTGTGCACCACACCACGCCCGAGCAGGGCACGGTGTACTTCAAGCTGCGCACCAGCGACCTGCTGTACAAGAGCGACGGCAGCGGTGGCCCCTTCCGCGCGATGGTGCGCGTGAGCTACGAGGCCTACTCCGACTGGAACGCACGCAACCTGCTGGACAGCGCGAGCACCCTGGTGAGCGACCAGAGCCTCGCGACCGATGAGGACAAGGAACTGATCGGCAGCCTGGCGCTGCGCAAGGACACCCCGGCGCGGTTCGTGCTGAAGGTGCGCGCCCACGACCTGCACCGCGACACCGAGAGCGCCGTGGTGATCAAGGTTGACCGTGACCCGCGCACTTCCAGCCAATACTTCCTGCCGGTGGCCTCCGGGAAGGGTCTGCCCCTCTTCGACGATCACCTGGCGGGCGAACAGGAAGTGCGGGTTCGTTGCGACCGTTTCACGGGACAGCTGCTGCAAGGCCGGTATTTCCGCGGCAACGACGAACTGCCCGCACCGGTGTTCACGAGCGCCGCGACGAAACACGCCGAGCCGGACCCCGACAGCACGTTCCACGTGACGGTGGACGATGACGGCACCTTCCGCATGCGCCTGGACCACACGGGCACCTACCACCTGCGGGCCGACAGCGCGGCGGGCTTCGCGCTCTTCGTGCTGGACAAGGCCTACCCCTACGTGGACGAAGGCCGCGACCTGTTGAAGCCGCTGCGCTACATCACCTCGCAGCAGGAATACGAGCGGATGATGAAGGCCGCCGATCCGCGTCAGGCCGTGGAGCGCTTCTGGCTGGATGCCGCGGGCGAACGTGAGCGTGCGCGCCAGGCCATCCGCACCTACTACAGTCGCGTGGAGAACGCGAACCGCCACTTCACCAGCGATGTGGAAGGCTGGCGCACCGACCGCGGGCTGGTGCACATCATCTTCGGCACGCCCACCACGATCTACAAGAGCGACCTGAGCGAGACGTGGATCTACGGCGAAGAGAACAACCTGATGAGCCTGACCTTCACCTTCGTGAAACGCCAACGCACGGTGACCGACAACGATCTGGTGCTGAACCGAGACCCGATGTACAAGAGCGCGTGGTACCGCAACGTGGAGAGCTGGCGGAACGGACGGGTGCACCAGAACTGATCCCGTGGCCCCACGGGAAGCCGGGTATTGAACCTCGGCGGGAAGCCCGACCTTCGCGCCATGGCAAGCAACGACCTGATCTGCGGCGTATGGCCCGTGATCGAAGCCCTGAGGGCCGGCAAGAACGTGGAGAAGCTGTTGCTGCGCCGGGGGGCCGGGGGCGAGGGCCTCAAGGAGATCCGCAAGCTTGCACAGGACCGCGAGATCCCCTGGCAGCCAGTACCCCTGGAAAAGCTGGACCGCCTGACGCGCGCCGAGCATCAAGGCGTGATCGCCTTCCTGAGCCAGGTGGAGGAGCAGGACCTCGACGAGGTGATCACGCGCGTGTATGAGCAGGGTGGAACGCCTTTGATCGTCGCGATGGACAGCGTGACCGACGTGCGCAACATGGGCGCCATCGCACGCAGCGCGGAATGCTTCGGGGCCGATGCCCTCCTCGTGCCGAAAACGGGGACCGCCCGCCTGGGCCCCGATGCCGTGAAGAGCAGTGCGGGTGCCCTGCTCCGCAAACCGGTGTGCCGTGTGGCACGCCTGAAGGACGGTCTTGAACGCGCGCGCACACAAGGCATGCGCATCGTGGCCATGACCGAAAAGGCCGACACCCTGCTGCCCGACGCCGACCTCACCGGTCCCTTGGTGATCGTTGTGGGCGCCGAGGATGAGGGGATCTCGGATGCCGTGCTGCGCATGGCCGATCAGTTGGTGCGCATCCCCATGGCCGGCGATATCGGTTCGCTGAACGTCAGCGTGGCAGCAGGGATCGCGCTGCATGCGGTGCTCGCCGCGCGCTCCAAGTGCTGAACTTTTTCACGATCACGTCCTGCGCCATTCCCTTGGAACACAGGGAGGTGGTGATGCCACGACCGAACCTTTCCACGATCCTGGCGGTATAAGGCCGCGATCCAACGTGTGACCAATAGCCACCGAACGGGTCTATTTGTCGTCCAATGACCAAAATCCTTCGACGAATGCAACAACGCGTACGACTGGGAATGTTGGCGATCATGCTCGGCACCGCCTTCATCAGCACCGCCTCGGCACAGGGCCCCAGCACCTCCACCGAAGAAGTGGTGCTCCACGTGAAAGACCTGACCAGCGCTGAACGCGATGCTCTACAGCGCGACCTCGCGAACTCGGGCGGGGTCGAGCTGGCCTACGCGTGCGTGCCCGCTGGTATCCTGGTATTGCACACCACTGTAGCAACGGACCGCACCGCCATACGCGATCAGGTGATGACCCTCGTGGCGGGCCGCACCTCCACCGCACGCGTCAAGGAGCTCCCATTGGACCAGGCCCAGGCCGAGGAACGTTGCGCCGCAGCACGCGGCCGTTGAACCGCGGACGACGATGGTAGGACACGAACGAACCGAACGACCGGGAACCCTTCCCGGCATGAAGCGGAACAGGATGAAGCAAATGAACCCGATGAAGGCCGCGCTGGCATGCGGCCTGATCGCGATCTCCGCCCAGGGATACGCGCAATTGACCGTCACCCCCCAGACCGACCTGGAGGAGCTCGCCCGGGCGATATCGGGGCCCGGCGTGCAGATCTCGAACCCTGTGATCAACTGCCACGCCGAGGGGTACGGTCAGTTCACCTACAACGGCAGCCTGCTCGGGATCCAGGAAGGAGTGTTGCTCACCACCGGACGCATCACGAACGCCGTGGGGCCGAACAACGTGGAGAACCGCACCTTCGAGCAGGGCATGCCCGGCAACGCGTTGCTGAACACGGTAACGGGGCGCACGACCTACGATGCCTGCCGCTTCGAGTTCGACATCATCCCCGGTGGCGATTCGCTGCGCTTCAACTTCGTGATGGGCAGCGAGGAGTACAACGAGTGGGTGGGCTCGCAGTACAACGACGTGTTCGGCTTCTTCATCAGCGGTCCGGGCATCGCGGGCGATCCGGGCATCGGCAGCGATCACAACATCGCCTTGATCCCCAACACCACGCAGGCCGTCACGATCAACAACGTGAACAACGGATCGAACCAGGCCCACTACCACGACAATGCGGGGGGCCAGCAGATCCAGTACGACGGCTTCACGGTGGGCCTGAAGGCCGAGGCCGCGGTGCAACCCTGCCAGACCTACCACTTGAAGCTGATCGTGGCCGACGCCTCGGACCGGAAGTTCGATACCGGGGTGTTCATCGAGCGCATCGAGAGCAATTCCGTGATGTTGTCGGCTTTCACGGCCAGTGGCTTCCCCAACATGGTGGAAGGCTGCAACAGTGGTACCATCCGGTTCACCCGCCAGACCGTGACGGCCGATCCGCTGACGGTGCCCTATTTCCTGATGGGCACCGCGACCAATGGGGTGGATTATCCGTTGATCGGTGACCCGGACCCATTGGTGGCCAAGACCGTGGTGATCCCCGCCAACCAAGCCTCGGTGGACGTGGTGATCGAGCCGATCGCCGATGGCGTGACCGAAGGCGACGAGTACATCCGCATCTATCTCGGCACTTCGGTATGCCCCGGTGTATACATCGACAGCATCGACTTCTTCATCCAGGATTCACTCCATGCCACGGTGAGCGCTCCCGCCACGATCTGCGCCAGCGGAAGCACGCAGCTTTCCGCCAGCGGTGGGCAGGGCTATGCCTGGTCGCCCGCGGCTGGCCTCAGCGACGCGAACATCGCCTCGCCCGTGGCATCGCCCACGACCACGACCGACTACAGCGTGACCGTGAGCGCAGGCAGTTGCTCCGAGGTGCTGAACACCACGGTGACCGTGAGCAACATGGCCTTGAGCGCGACGATCACGCGGCCCTTGTGCAATGGCGGTGGCAATGGCGCGGTGAACCTCACCGTGAACGGTGGCATCGCGCCCTACACGTTCAGCTGGACCGGGCCCGGTGGCTTCACGGCCACCTCGGAAGATCTCGTGAACGTGGCCGCCGGCACGTACACCGTGACCGTGAGCGACGCCACCTCCTGCAATGTGGTGCAGAGCTTCAACGTCACCGCGCCCGCCGCACTGGCGATCACCACCACACCGTCGGTCTTCCCTTTCGGGCAGAACATCGCGTGCGCCGGTGCGAGCACAGGATCCATCAACCTTGCCATCACCGGAGGCACCGGACCGTACAACGTGACCTGGAGCGGCCCGAACGGCTTCGCCTCCTCCGCACAGAACATCACCGGCCTGGTCGCGGGCACCTACAACGTGACGGTGACCGACGCGAACGGCTGCACGACGACCGGATCGCGCACGCTGACGGAACCCGAGCCCTTGGTGCCCGTGGTGGCCACGATCGAGCATGTGGACTGCTTCGGCACCAACACCGGCAGCGCCACCATCGCACCGACCGGCGGCATGCCTCCCTTCACCTATGCATGGAGCACCACACCGGCGCAAACGGATGCCACCGCCAGCGACCTCGCGCCCGGCACCTACACCGTGACGGTGACCGACTTCTACGGATGCGCCAACAGCACACCCGTGGTGATCGATGGCCCCACCGATGGCCTGCAGGTGACGATCGGCAATGTGACGCATGTGGCCTGCCATGGTGAAGCCACCGGCAGCGCGACGGCCAACGTGTCCGGCGGCAGCGCTCCCTACACCTACGCCTGGAACACCGTGCCCGAACAGACCGATGCCACGGCGTCAGCGCTTTCCGCAGGAACCGTATCCGTGACCGTGACCGACGCGAACGGCTGCACCGCCACCGCATCGACCACGATCAGCGGTCCGACCGATCCGCTGCAAGCGACGATCACGAGCGAGACACCCGAACAGTGCGGCGCCCAGAACGGTGGCGCCACCGTCAGCGCGAGCGGCGGTACCGGTCCCTACACCTACGCGTGGAACACCGTACCCGCACAACAAGGCACGACATTGAGCAATGTCGGCGCGGGCAGCTACACCGCTACCGTGACCGACGCCATGGGCTGCACCGGCACGGCCACTGCGACCATCGATGCGGCCTCCTCGGGCGTGAACGTGTCGATCACCACGGTGAACCACGTGTCCTGCTTCAACGGCAGCAATGGCAGCGTGACCGCCGAAGCCAGCAGTGGTGAAGAGCCGTTCACGTACGTATGGAACACCACCCCTGCACAGAACAGTGCCACGGCCAGCGGGCTGCAACCCGGCAGCTACACTGTGACCGTGACCGATGCCAATGGCTGCACGGGCACTGCCACCGCTCAGGTGACCGCACCGGCGGCCCCCCTGGACGTGACCATCACCGGCTTCACCAACGTGCTCTGCTTCGACCATGAGGAAGGCACCGCTACGGCAGCGGCAAGCGGCGGCACCGCACCGTACACCTACACATGGAACACCGACCCAGTCCAGACCGGATCCCATGCGATCGACCTGGACGAAGGCACCTACACGGTGACCGTGACCGATACCAACAACTGCACCGCGAGCACCAACGTGCACATCAGCGGACCCACGTTCGGCATCGTGACGCTCATCGAGATGTACCACGATGTGACGTGCTTCGGGGGCAGCGATGGCTGGGCTACCCTCACGATCACCGGCGGCAGTGGTGCCTACACCGTGGTGTGGGATACCGAACCGCAGCAAACGGGCCTCACCGCGACCGGCCTCGCACCTGGCATCTACACCGCCACGGTAACCGACGACAACGGCTGCGATACGCCGAAACAGGTCCCGGTGACGATCAGCGGACCGTCGGCACCCCTTGCCCTCGACATGATGATCAGCGACCACAACGGCTTCGAGGTGTCGTGCGCCGACGGGGCCGATGGCAGCGTGGACCTGACCGTGACCGGCGGCGTGGCCCCCTACTACATCGTGTGGAGCGATGACTTCGGAAACTCGGCCGGGGTGGAGGACCTGAACGACCTTGACCCGGGCGCCTACCACGTGAGCGTGACCGATGCGAACGGATGCACGATCGACTCCACCATCGTGCTGAACGCTCCGCTTGCGATCACCGTAACGGCCGATGTGACCACAGCGAGCTGCCAGGGCAGTGCCACCGGTGCGATCGATGCGACGATCAGCGGTGGGCTTCCTCCCTACACCATCGCATGGACCGGGCCGAACGGGTTCACCGCGGGCACTGCGGCCATCAGCGGCCTGGAGGCCGGCGTGTACACCCTGACCGTGATCGATGCCAATGGCTGTACGCATTCACGATCGTTCGATGTGAACGAGCCGGGCTTGTTCGATGTGCAAGCGACCGTCAGCAGCTATGCCGGTGGTTGGAACGTGAGCTGCGCGGGCGCCACCGACGGCTCCATCGACGTGACCGTGACCGGCGGCACCGGACCCTACACGTATGCCTGGACCCTGCCCGGCAGCGGAAGCAGCAACGACGAGGACCTGGTGAACATCGGCGCGGGCGTGTACTCCCTCACGGTGACCGATGACAACGGCTGCTCCGTGTTCGTGAGCTACACCCTCGAAGCGCCCGCCCCGATCACCATCCAGCTCACCGCGAGCCTGGTGAACGGTTACAACATCTCCTGCAACGGCGCTGCCGATGGCCATATCGCAGCAAGCGCATCGGGTGGCACTCCCGACCTCGACTACAGTTGGGAAGGCCCCGACGGCTTCACGGCGTTCACGCAGAACATCTACAGCCTCGGGCCCGGCATCCATACGCTCACCGTGACCGATCCGAACGGATGCTCGCAGAGCGCTTCGGCCACGCTCATTGAGCCGCCACACCTTGATGTATCGTATACGATCTCGACGTCGCCCAGCGGTGATGCCGTGGCCTGTGCCGATGTGCCCGACGGCACGATCGATCTGACGATCACCGGAGGGGTCGGTCCGATCAGCGTGGCGTGGACCGGTCCCGACGGTTTCACCAGCACCGCGACCGATCTGCTGGGCCTGGCCCCAGGCACCTATACCCTTACGGTGATCGACGCCAACAATTGCGCGGACTACCAGAACATCATCCTCACCTCGCCTCCGCCCATCGCGGCTGGCGGAACGGTGCTCGACCACAACGGCGTCGGAGTGTCCTGCGCAGGCGCCAACGATGGCAGCATCGACGGGCAGGCGATCGGTGGCACCGGGGGCTACACCTACAGCTGGAGCGGTCCCAACGGCTTCACCTCGACCGATGAGGACATCAGCGGACTCGCACCGGGCGCGTACACCCTCACGGTGACCGACAGCAACGGCTGCCATGCCTCGGATGTCGTCCACGTGATCGCACCGCAAACGCTGACCGCCTCGGCCAGCGAGACCAGCCCGGTGGGCTGCACCGGCAACAGCGATGGCGCCATCGACCTGACGATCCAAGGCGGTGTGGAACCCTACACCGTGACCTGGAACGGTCCCAATGACTTCACCTCGAACGATGTGAACATCACCGGCCTCGGCGCGGGCACTTATGTGGCCACCATCGAGGACGCGAACGGATGCACCACCGCGGCCACCTTCACGCTGAACGATCCGCTGCCATTGTCACTCGACCTTGATCCCACCGTGTACGTCGGCGGCAGCCATGTGTCGTGCTTCGGTGCGGCCGACGCGGCCATCGACCTCACCATCACCGGTGGCACGTCGCCCTTCACGGTGCAGTGGACCGACCAGCTCGGCTTCAACTCGAACGACGAGGACATCAGCGGGATCCCGGCCGGGCTCTACTTCGTGACAGTGACCGATGCCAACGGATGCACCACCGACACGCAGATCATGCTCGATGCGCCGGATCCGATGACACTCTCCGCGGTGCTCTCGGACATCAATGGCCACGCCGTGAGCTGCCACGGTGCGAGCGATGGCGGGATCGACCTGAGCGTGGACGGTGGCTCCGCCCCCCATACCTACGCCTGGAGCAACAACGCCACCACGCAGGACCTGACCAACATCGGTGCCGGCTCCTACACGGTGACCGTGACCGATGCCAACGGCTGCACCGCCACGGCCACCTATGAACTGGACGCGCCGGATGCCATGAGCAGCACGCTTGAGGCCGCTCTACAGCCCGGTGGGTACAACGTGAGCTGCTCCGATGCCAGCGATGGCAGTGTGGACGCGACGATCGAAGGCGGCACCCTCCCCTACACCATCGCATGGAGCGGCCCCAACGGCTTCACCTCCAACGATGAGGATATCAGCGGACTGGCCGCAGGCAACTACACGTTGACCGTGACCGACGGCAACGCCTGCACGCACACCGCGACGATCGTGCTCACCGCACCGCCCGCCATCGACATCGACTTGTCGGCCACCACCCTCAACGGCGGCTACCACATCGGTTGCTTCGGTGAGGCCGAAGGTGCGATCAGCGCCTCGGTGGTCGGCGGCCTGGGCGACCTCGACCTCGCCTGGAGCGGCCCGAACGGCTTCACCTCGAACGATGCCATCATCAGTGATCTGGTGGCCGGCACGTACATCTTGACCGTGACCGACGAGAACGGCTGCACCGCCACTGCCGACATCGCTTTGACCGAACCCCAGCCGCTCGATGTGCAATACACACTGAGCGACCATGGTGGTTTCGCCGTGAGCTGCGCCGGCAACGACGGCAGCATCACCCTCGATATCACCGGTGGTACGCCCGAGCATACCATCAGCTGGACCGGTCCGAACGGATCCGGCAGCACGGAGCAGGACATCAGCGGTCTCGCCGCCGGCAACTACCACCTGGTGGTGACCGACGCCAACGGCTGCCTTTTCGAGACCAACGTGACACTCAGCACGCCCGCGCCGATCGAGGCTTCCTTCACCTACACCGCCAACCTGTGCCCCGATGATGCCGAGGGCGCCATCGACCTGACCGTGGCGGGTGGTGCCGGCCCATTCACCTTCAGCTGGAGCGGCCCGAACGGCTTCACCTCGGCCGACGAGGACATCACCGGCCTGATCACCGGCACCTACACCGTGGAAGTGGCGGATGCGCTGGGCTGCAGCGGCACCTTCACCGCATCGCTCGACGGACCCGCTCCGATCGTCAGCGGCACCTACGTGTCGTTCTACGGCTTGCACAACCTGCAATGCCATGGCGACAGCACCGGGGTGATCGAACTGGCTCCGCTCGGCGGCACCGCACCGTACACCATCACCGTGAACGGCCCGAACGGCTATGCCTCCACCGCGCAGGAGCACACCGGTCTGGTGGCAGGCACCTATCAGGTGAACATCGTTGACGGCAACGGCTGCGCGATGGACACCACGATCGTCCTGACCGAACCGGCCACCCTGATGGAGGCCACCTTCGCCGTGAGCGTGTACCCCAGCGGCACCAACGTGAGCTGCTACGGCGCGGCCGACGGGTGGATCGATGCGACGATCATCGGTGGCACCGGTCCGTACACCTTCTTCTGGCGCGGGCCCGACAGTCTCGAGTTCAACACCGAGGACATCTTCGGGCTGACCGCCGGCGACTATGCGTACGAGTTGGTGGTGACCGATACGAACCAATGCTCCTTCTTCACCGAGATCACTCTCACACAGCCCGACACCGCGATCCATGCGATCACCTCACTGACGAACCACGGTGACTTCAACGTGAGCTGTGCCGGGGCTGCGGACGGTGCGATCGACCTGACCGCCGCCGGTGGCAACGGTGGGTTCACCTATGCCTGGAACGGTCCCGGTGGCTACACCTCCACCGACGAGGACATCGCCGGGCTGAGCGCGGGCACGTACACGGTGACCATCACCGACATGAACGGCTGTACGCACGACCAGACCGTTGAGCTGTCGGCTCCCGAACCCTTGGTGAACGACCTCCAGGTCGCCACCTTCCCCAGCGGCACCACGATCTCGTGCAACGGTGCCAACGATGGCAGCATCACCGCGAACGTGAGCGGTGGTGCGGGTGGCCATACCTTCAGCTGGAGCGGCCCTGGCGGCTTCACCAGCAGCGATGCCAGCATCAGTGGCCTGGCCCCCGGCACCTATTGCCTCACGGTGACCGATGCCAACGGCTGCACGACCGAAAGCTGCGCCGAGATCTCCGAGCCTGTCCTGCTTGCCGCCACGGTAACGGCCCAGACCGCTTCCTGCGGGAATGACAATGGCGCGGCCGACCTGACCGTGACCGGTGGTACGGCACCCTTCGGCTACGCCTGGAGCAACGGTGCGACCAGCGAGGACATCAGCGGTCTGGCGCCTGGCACGTACAGCGTGACCGTGACCGACGCCAACGGCTGCACCGCACAGGCCCAGACCGAGGTGGTGGGCACCCCGATCGTGCAAGCCGAGGCCACCCTCCAGCACAACCTGTGCAATGGCGGAGAGGACGGCACCATCGACCTCACCATCACATCGGGTACCGCACCGTACAGCTATGCCTGGGACAATGGGGCCACTACCGAGGACCTCAACGGCCTTTCCGCCGGCACCTACAGTGTGACCGTGACCGATGACAACGGCTGCTCGTTCTCCGACACGTACACGATCACCGAGACCACGGTACTGGTGGTCGACACCACCTTGTCCAGCTATGTGGGCGGCTACAACGTCAGCACCTGGCAGGGCAGCGACGGCAGCATCATCCTGCATGTGTCGGGCGGCACCTCTCCCTACACCTACGAGTGGAGCAACGGTGCCACCGCCATGGCGCAAAGCGGTCTGCCGGCCGGTGAGTACATGGTGACCGTGACGGACGCCAACGGCTGCAGCGTGCAGTTGCTGATCGTCCTGACCCAGCCCGACGACCTGGTGATGCCCACCGGCTTCACGCCCAACGGCGATGGCGCCAACGACACGTTCGTGATCCGCGGCCTCGATGCCTATCCGGCCAACACGCTGGTGATCCTGAACCGCTGGGGCAACGTGGTGTACGACAGGCTGAACTACCGCAACGACTGGACCGGCGAGAACACGCAGGGCCAGCAGCTTCCCAACGGCACCTATTTCGCCATCCTGAAAGTGAACGAGGGTGAACGCACCCTGCAAGGCTATGTGGACCTGCGCCGCTGATCATCCTTCAACGCACACATCGATGAAACTCCTACGGACCACTTTACCGGCCATGGCCGCGCTGCTATGCGGCACGCTGATGGCCCAGCAGGAAGTGATGGTGAGCCAGTACATGTTCAACGGGCTCTTCCTGAACCCTGCCTACGCCGGCAGCCATGGCTACACCAGCACCAGCTTGCTGCACCGTTCGCAATGGATGCAGGTGGAAGGCGCCCCGCGTACGAGCATGGGCGCGATCGACGGCTCCCTGATGAACGGGACGATGGGGCTCGGCCTCACCATCGTGCACGACCAGATCGGCATCAGCCGTGACCTGGACGTGGCCGGCCACTATGCCTATCATCTGCGCCTGGGCGAAAGCAGCAAGCTCGCACTGGGCCTGCGCGCCGGCCTGTCGGTGTACTCGGCCCGCTTCAGCGACCTGCGCTACTGGGACCAGAACGACCAGGTGTACATGCAGAACATCGAGAACGAGCTCGTGGGCAAGTTCGGCTTCGGGCTGTACTGGTACGATGCCACCTCGTACGTCGGCCTGTCGGTGCCCACGATCTACGCCGCCGATGGCAGCATCACGATGGACGCGGGCGACGCGCTGGACCACTACTTCACCCAGCACTACTACCTGCACGCCGGGAAGGTGTTCCCCTTGGGCGAATACTTCGACATCAAGCCCAGCGTACTGATCAAGTACATGCCCAGCGCGCCCATGGAGGCCGATGTGAACTGCAACCTGCTCTACAAGGAGCGCTTCTGGTTCGGTGCGGGCTACCGCACCGGCGATGCCGTGGTGGCCATGGTGGAATACCAGGTGACCCCGCAGATGCGGATCGGTTATGCGTACGACATGACCACCTCGCGTTTGCGCGACTACACCAGTGGCAGCCATGAAGTGATGCTCGGCATCGACTTCGGTCGCGACCTGGTGAAGATCAAGACCCCTCGTTACTTCTGATCCATGCGGACGATGATGAACAGGAAACCGCTTCTTCTGCTTTCGATACTGGCCCTGGCCGGATGCGCCAGCCAGCACCTCGTGCAGGCCGACAAGGCGTACGACCGCATGGCCTACGCCGATGCCACCACCCACTACGAGAAGGCCCTCAGCAAGATCGACGACCGCGATGCCGCTCTGCGCGCAGCCGACGCGTACCGCCGGATGAACCGCGCACAACAGGCCGCCACCTGGTACGCGAAGGCCGAGCAGAGCGGCCCCCTCACCGCCGAGCAAGCCCTGCACCATGGACAGGTGCTGCAAAGCCTCGGACGGACCGAGGAAGCACAACACCGGTTCGCCAACGTGCTCGCCACCTCGCCCAACGACCAGCTGGCCCTGTCGGCCTCCGATGCGATCGAAGGCCTCCAAGCCTTCTTCATCGACACCACGCTCTTCACGGTGAGCAAGGTGGACCTGCCCGGGCTGGAAAGCGCCTTCAGCGCCACGCCGTACAAGAACGGCTTCGTGTTCGCGGGCGAACGCAGCACGGGCAGCCAGCGCGAGAACCCTTGGAACGGCCTATCCTTCCTGGACCTGTACGAAGCGCGACCGACGGCCTCGGGCAGCTGGGGCAACCCCATCCCCCTCCCCGGCAAGGTGAACGGCCGATACCACGACGGCCCGGCCGTATTCGACGCCACTGGTAAGGTGATGTACTTCACCCGCAGCGATTACTACAAGTTCAGGTTGAACAAGGACGGAAGTGCGGTGAGCCACCTGAAGCTGTACCGCGCCGAGCTCGGCCCCGACGGCTGGGGCGACATCCACGAGTTCCTGCACAACGGCAACGATTTCTCCACCGGCCACGCGGCCCTGAGCGCCGATGGCAACACGCTGTACTTCATCAGCGACCGTCCCGGCGGCCTCGGTGGCACCGACCTGTACCGAAGCGATCGCCTCGACGACGGCTGGTCCGCACCCGAGAACCTGGGAGCGACGCTGAACACGCCCGGCAATGAGATGTTCCCCACCGTGCGCGGCGATACGCTCTTCTTCGCCTCCAACGGCCACCACGGCCTTGGCGGTCTCGACATCTTCTTCACCGTGCGCGAAGGCGACGGCTGGCGCACGCCGGAGAATCTCAACTACCCCATCAACACGCGTCACGACGATTTCGCACTGGTGATGGCACCCGACGGCCGTAGCGGCTACCTGAGCAGCAACCGCACCGGCACCGATCGCATCCATGCCTTCACCGTGAACGATCCCACGCTCATCCTCACGGGCACTTTCCGCGACGAGGAGAAATATCTCCCCATGGCCGATGTGGAAGTGAAGCTCTTCGACCTGACGACCGATTCGGTGATCACCCTGATCACCGGCACCGATGGCGTGTTCCGCTTCGACCTGAAGCCCGATCACGACTACCGCGTGATGGGCGGCAAGAACGGCATGTTCACCGAGAGCCGTGAAATGAGCACGCGCGGTCAGCGCACCAGCCGCACCTATGTCGAGGACTTCAACCTGAAGGAGGTGGTGATCGACAAACCGATCGTGATCGAGAGCATCTACTACGACTACGACCGCTGGGACATCCGACCCGATGCGGCCGTGGAACTGGACAAGGTGGCGCGCCTCTTCATCGACAACCCGAACCTGAGCTTCGAGCTCAGCTCGCACACCGACAGCCGCGCTTCGGACCAGTACAATCTGGTTTTGAGCGAGGCCCGGGCCAAGAGCGCCGTGGACTACTTGATCCGCAAGGGCGTGGATCCGGACCGCATCACCGCACGAGGATATGGTGAGCGCCGCCTGGTGAACCACTGCAGGGACGGCGTGGAATGCACCGAGGAGGAGCACCAGGCGAACCGCCGGACCGAGTTCAAGGTGACCAAGGTGGGCGCCCCGCTCCCCTGAGCACCGGAGCCCAGGAAACAACGAAGGGCCCGTTCCGCAATGGCGGAACGGGCCCTTCTCAGTTGACCAGTGTCTTAGCGGATGGCCACGATCCTGACCCGTGATGACGCGACCAAATAGCGATAGGTAGACTAACGAAAAGGGGCCGTCCCCGAAGAGACGGCCCCTTTTCCTTGTACTTACTTGGTCGCCTTACTGCAACACAACGCGTTGCGTGTAGGAACCCTTCTCATTTCCGACACGCACCATGTACACCCCTTTCGCGAAGCCAGAAAGATCAATGGCCGTGTTCGCGTTGAAGTTGGTGCTGTGCACGAGGGAACCCAGAGTGTTACGTACTTCCACGTAGCTGTTGCCCTGATCCCCCGTGGTGATCCAGAGGGCGCCGGTGGTCGGGTTCGGGTACATGCTCACATTGCTCAGGGCCACCTCATCCATGCCGACGATATTGGTCATATGCAGGCGCACGGCGATCGCGTTGCCGTTACCATAGAGACCGGGCTGGGAGCCGCCGATGATGTGGATCAGGCTGGCGCCATTGGCCTGCGCGACCGAGATGTCATCAACGATGCGAACATGCTCACCGCCGCTGTTGCTGTACAACACGACCCCAGCGTAATACTCGCCGGCAGATAGGTTGACAGACCCATCCATGAACTGACCCGTTACCCTTCCGGCAGCGATCATTTCGGCAGTGATCTCGATGAACTCGGACTCGGCGACAGGTGCGCCGAGCATGTCATCCACGTTCTCGGCAGGATAGATTATGAACACCACCTGGGCACCGGCCACGGTACCGGGAGCCAGCAGCGCCTCCATACCGTACACAGTCGCCGCGGAAGCGAGGTTGTAGTACGTGAACAAGGTCAGTCCGTCCTCAGCATCGGTGAAGCTGTTGGTGCCCAACGAGGTCGTGGACTCGATCGACGTGGGATGGACCCCGATACCATCCAGGCTGAACAGGGCATCATCCAATGCGAATCGCCGTTCGAACGTGTCATCAGCGGTGTTCCCTTCCTCAGCATTCTGATCGGAAGTGATGGAGTAGTTCACCGTGTACACACCCTCGGCCAGACCGGAAGGCAGGGTCACTGTTTGATACATGGTATCGGCACCTGCACCGGGAATGCTACCGAAGGTCTGCGCGGCGCTGAACGCCGTACCTCCTCCGGGGGCGGTCACCACGGCATTGATGGTCAGGTTAGTCTGGGCATTGGAACCGAAGTTGTCCACGTAGGCACCCAAGTGGAAATCCGGGAAAAGCTGGCTGCGGGGTACACGACCGAACTGCAGATCAGGGTCCATGTGGCTCAGCATAGCGCCGCCGAGCCTCCGCTCGTATTCAGGCACCGATGCCAAGGCGATATCATCGATCGCCCAGTAATACTCCCAGCCACCCTGCCACTGAAAGCGCAGGTACACGGTGCTTTGGTTGGCCGCTGCGGAAGAAATGTTCAACGCGATGGATTGCGGGTTGGCGCTGAAGCGTTGGCAGGGAGGAGCAGGGCTACCGGTGGTCAGGCATGGGAACGGGTAGAAATCCGTCCAGTTGGTCAGGTCCGTACTTACACGGACCTTCACGTGGGTCGACGCATCGTTGTCGAACACCCCGATCACGCTCTCGAACGTGAGCAGGACCGACTCCTGGCCCGAGCAGTTGATCGCCGTGGTGGTCAGCTCGGTCATGTGGTTGGTGGCCGGCGCCGAAGCAAGACCACGGTCCGAGTTCGCCCACAGGTAGCCGTTGGATGCCGTAGGACCGTTGAACGTCACCATATGCGGATGGTTCAAGGCGGCCACCGACACAGCAGAGGGGTCATTGCTCCAAGCGAAGGTCACCGGGGTCTGGCCCGAAGGGGTCATCACATCCTGGTTCGTCCATCCGGCAGGAATACCACCACCCGAGAAGTCCTCGGACCAAAAAACGGCACGTTCTGCACCCGCGGCGATGGCTGCATGCGGGCGATCGTTGCGCATGCCGGCGAACGCAGGCTTCTGCTCTTGCCGCTCGCGCGGTATATCGAGGCTTTGCGCACTGACCAGCACTGCCGCGCCGGTCAATGTGGTAAGGAGTAGGGTTCGTTTCATGGGTCTGAGGGATTGTGACAGACCCCAAATATAGGGGCTCGAACGTTGCCCCCCACCGGATGCCCTGATCTGAACGAAGTGCGGCCGCCTTGGGCGGCCGCACTTCGTGTTCGTATCGAACGGAACTTATTGCTTGAACAGCTTCTTGGTGAGCGGCCGTCCATTGTTCTTCAAGGTCACATAGTAGCTCCCTGCAGCCCAGGACCGGGTGTCGATCACATGGGTGTAGTTGCCCACCCCCTGCTGGCCGAAGGCCACTTCGTGCATGACCTGGCCACGGCTGTTGTGCACCACCAGGTCCATGCGGCCTGAGGACACCACATCGTAGCCGAGCACGGTCGTGCCCTCGCTGATGTTGCCGTTCAGGAAGCTCATGCGCATGTTGTTCAAGGAGCCGGTCTCGCCGATGCCCACGCTGTTGTTATCCACCAGCGCGAACACGCAGAGGTCGACGTTCAGGTTGGGGCCCCAAGCATACTGCAGGGTGGCCCAGGAGTTGTTGCCCCACTTCTCCCACGAGAATTCAGGGAAGTCGGTCATGTCGGTGGAGGTGCCGATCAAGCCGAGCGAGTCGTTGGCCCCCAGGCTGCTCACATCAAAGCCCAAGGCGAACTCGATCGGTACGTACACCGGGTTGTCGAACATCACCGCGGTGAAGCCGTTCTCGGCGGTGGTGTCCACGTCGGCCAGGGTGAAATCCTTGTTGGCCAGCACGGTGCCGGGCGCATTGCTCACAGGGCCGCTCGCGGTGGTGCCGTTCCCATTGGCGGCATAGAGGCGTGCGTGCACCACAGCGTTCTCGTTGCCACCCTTGGCATAGAACCAGTAGATCACCCCTTCCACCACGGTGGGTTCGTCCAGCAGGAATTGTTGGGCCTTCGCCTTGTCGCCGTAGCCATTGGTACCGATGATGAAGCCGCAGGGCACCTCGATGCCACCCTCATCGCACAAGGCGCCCCAGAGCGTCAGTTGCGCGGTTGGATCGTTGGCCCAGAAGCCGGGTGCGATGGTATCGGTAACGGCCTTGGCCAGGGAAAGGGCACGGGCACCGGTGACAGGGCCGGGTTCGGAGTACGAGGCTTTCTGCGCCGAGGCGAGGGCGGCACAGCACATCAAACAGGGAATGAGCAGGGTCTTTTTCATGTGATCGCAGGGTTGTTGGACGATGGCCCAAAGCTACCCCGACACGATCAGGCGATAGGCCTGGAACCCGCGCCATTCCTCACAAAAAGCACTTCCCATCCCATGGCCACGACGATCACCGCCGCCGGCGCGATGAGGTTGTACCAGAGGAAGGCCACATCGAAGCCGAAATGCACCACCACGATCACCACCTGCGACACCACAGCGCCGATGAACACGGCCGTGCCGCCGACCTTCGGCAGGAAGAAGGCCACCAAGAACACCCCGAGGATGGTGCCATAGAACAGGGAGCCGAGGACGTTCACGGCCTGGATGAGGTTGTCGAACAAAGGGAAAACGGCCGCGAAGAGCAGGGCCAGGATGCCGAAGGCCACCGTGGCCCACTTGGTGGCCACCACTTGGTCCACCCCGGCGAGCGGCTTGCGGAACACATCGACCACGGCCGTGGTGGCCAGCGCGCTGAGCTGCGAGCTGGTGCTGCCCATGCCGGCGCAGAAGATCATGGCCAGCAGCAGGCCCACGAGCCCCACGGGCAGGTGGTCCATCACCCATGTGATGAAGATGTAGTCCTTGTCGTTGGGCTCGGCACCGGGCAGCGCGCGCTCCACCTCGGCGCGGTAGGCCTCGCGCAGGGCCTGGTCCGCCTGGAGGTGCGCGGCCAGCGGGGTGTCGTCGGCGGGCAGGCCGGTGCGGTGGGCATGGACCCAGGCCGAAGCATCGGTGGCCAGTTGCTGGGTGAGCGCGGCATGCTCCTGGGCGATGGCGTTCGGCCCCTCCACCGCGTCCATGGCCTGTACATTGGCCTCGTTCCAGTGCACCGGGCTCGGGTGGAAGAGATAGTAGACGAAGACCAGCACCCCGATCAGCAGGATGAAGAACTGCATGGGGATCTTCAGCAGGCCGTTGGTGAGCAGGCCCACGCGCGCCTGCCGGATGGTCTGCCCGCCGAGGTACCGCTGCACCTGGCTCTGGTCCGTGCCGAAGTAGGAGAGCTGTAGGAAGAAGCCGCCGATCAACCCGCTCCACACGGTGTACTTGGTGGTGGGGTCCCAGGTGGTGTCGATGATGTTCATCTTCCCCAGGGCCGCGGCGAGCTGAAGGCTTTCTCCGAAGCTGGCGTGCTCGCCGATCTGCTTCAGCAGGTAGAAGAAGGCGATGAACAGGCCGCCGAACATCACCGCCATCTGCTGCTTGTGCGTCACCCCCACGGCCTTGGCCCCGCCGGTGGTGGTATAGAGGATCACCAGTCCGCCGATGAAGACGCAGGTCCACCCCAAGGGCCAATGGAGCACCTTGCTGAGCACGATGCTGGGCGCGTAGATCGTCAGGCCGGTGCTCAGTCCACGTTGGATCAGGAAGAGGATCGCGGTGAGCAGCCGCGTACGTTCATCGAACCGCTTGCCGATGAACTCGTAGGCGGTGTAGACGTTCCACTTGTAGTAGAGCGGGATGAAGACCCACGCGATCACCACCATGGCCAGCGGCAGCCCGAAGTAGAACTGCACGAAGCCCATGCCTTCCAGGAAGCCCTGGCCCGGCGTGCTGAGGAAGGTGATGGCGCTGGCCTGTGTGGCCATGACGCTCAGCGTTACCGCCCACCAACGGTCCTCGTTGTCACCACGCAGGTAGCGCGACGCGGTGCGCGTACTGCGCGTCCGCCACACCCCATAACCCACGATGAAGGCCAGGGTGATGAGCAGGATGGTCCAGTCGAGGGGGTGCATGGGAAAGGCTCAAGGCTCAAGACTCAAGTTTCAAGGCTCAAG
>Ga0207868_1000533_pt1 | contig 38798 bp, 45 predicted proteins | sample Passage237B_FD_187370 | JGI IMG/M metagenome (GOLD analysis project Ga0207868, IMG submission 187370) | Cellulose adapted compost microbial communities from Newby Island Compost Facility, Milpitas, CA, USA - Passage2 37B (SPAdes) (version 3) ... | reverse complement strand
CCCTCGGCGGCCTTCTTGGCGACATCGGTCGTCAGGTCCACGGTCTTGTTGATGTCGTGGCGCAGGCGCGAGGGGAAGTCGCCGTCGTCGGAGAACAGCTCCCACTCGTCGTCGCCGTGCCACTCACGACGGTTCGGGTCGCGGCGCGCCCACACGACGAGCGCGGCGCCCACGGCGGCGGCCACGACCATCGGGACGGCGACCTTCGCCCACGGGCTGCCGCCGCGGCGCGGCTCGTCCTCCTGCGCCGCGCGGTCGACGGCCGAGAGCACGGCCGGGATCGCGGCGCCCACGATCGCGCCGTGCACGACATCGGCCCAGTGCTCGGCCTTCTCCCCCGCCTTGTGGACGTACGGCTTCGCCTTGCGAGCGCCGGTCCGGTAGGCCTGCTCGGCGCGCGGCGCCGCCCACTCACGGGCGTGCTTGGCGGCCTGAGCGGCGGCTTCGGCGGCCTTGCGAGCCGCCGCAGCGGCCTGTTCTGCCTGCGCGCGGTACTTCTCGCTGTTGGCGTGGGATGAGGCTCCCATCGTGCACCTCCACATGTCGTCGGGAATCTCCCTTATCGACCATCCTGCCACTTTGGTAAAGGACGTGCGACGGAGAGGTAATCACTTCCCTTCGAGCGAACGAGCGAGGGAGGCCCCGTGTTGCCGACGCGCGGCCACGAGCGCGGCGCCGATGCCGACGAAGGCGAGCGAGGACAGCGCCAGGCCGCCGATGCCGACACGATCGCAGGCGCGATGTCGCGATGTCGCTGGACGATCGAGCCAGAGGCACGCTTGCGGTCCACCGCAGTGCTCAAGGCCGGCGAGTCCGGAACGACGCCGTACGGTCCCGACCGAGGACGGGGGCGCCGTGACACAATGGCCGAATGATCGCGACTATCCAGACCACGGCCGGCGACATCCGGATCGAGCTCTTCCCCCACCACGCCCCGGTCACGGTAGCGAACTTCACCGGCCTCGCCACGGGCGCCAAGGAATGGAAGGACCCGATCACGGGCGAGACCATGAACGAGCCGTTCTACGACGGCCTGGTCTTCCACCGCGTCATCGACGGCTTCATGATCCAGGGCGGCTGCCCGCTCGGCACCGGCACCGGCGGCCCGGGCTACACCTTCGACGACGAGATCCACCCCGAGCTGACGTTCGACGAGCCCTACCTGCTCGCCATGGCCAACGCGGGCAAGCGCCTCAACCCCATCACGGGCAAGCCCGGCGGAACCAACGGCTCGCAGTTCTTCATCACGGTGGACCGCCCCACGTGGCTCAACGGCAACCACACGATCTTCGGCAAGGTCATCGACGACGAGTCCAAGACGGTCGTCGACAAGATCGCCACGACGCCCACCGACGGCCGGGACCGTCCGTTCGAGGACGTCATGATCACCGGCATCACCATCACCGACTGACGATGTCCGAAGCCGCGGCCGAGCAGCCCGTCTGCCCGCGTCATCCCGGCACGGTCACGTACGTCCGATGCCAGCGGTGCGAGAGGCCGACGTGTCCCCAGTGCCAGGTCGCGGCGCCCGTCGGCGTCCTGTGCGTCGACTGCGTCCGCGATGCCCAGAAGCAGGCTCGGCCCGTCCGGTCGAGCCTGGGCTTCACGGCCGCGTACGGCAAGCCGTGGGCGACATACGTGCTCATGGCCGCGTGCCTCGGCGTCTACTTCGTGGCTCCCGTGCTGCTGGGCCGGTACTGGTTCTATGACCTTGGCCTGCTGCCCGAGGCCCCCGACCGCTGGTGGTCCTGGGTCACCTCCGGCTTCGTCCACTTCGGGCTGTTGCACCTGATCCTCAACATGTTCATGCTGTGGCAGTTCGGCGCGCAGCTGGAGCCGGCGATGGGTCGCGTGCGCTACCTGGCGCTGTACGTCGTGAGCCTCCTCGGCTCGAGCGCGATGGTGGTCCTGCTCGGCTCGCACGACTCGGTGCACGGAGGCGCTTCGGGCGCGATCTTCGGACTCCTCGCCGGATACGCGATCGCGTTGCGCTCCATGCGGCTGCAGTGGACGAACATCGCCGCCTTCGCAGCGATGTGGCTCGTCGCGGGCTTCTTCGTGGGCGGCATCTCATGGGAAGGGCACCTGGGCGGGGCGATCGCGGGCGCGGCGGCCATGGCGCTCATGCTGCGCTCGGTGCAACGGCGGCGTCGGCCCTGACATCCCCGCGGCGAGCGCCGCATCGGCCGAAGCGAGAGCGTCGTCCGCGCGGCGCCGCCACGGCTCGCGGGCGCTTGGGGAATGACAGCGGTGTAGTTATCCCCGGTTGTGCACAACTCTGGGGAGAATCACACTGGTGTGATTACCCGGCCACGCGCGACGTCACTTCCAGCGGGTGAGCAGGACCATCGACGCGATGAGGAAGCCGAAGCCCACGAGCAGGTTGCCGTGGCCGATCTCGAGGGGATAGCGGCCGCTCGTCACGTAGTAGGTGATGATCCACGCCGGACCCACCACGAGCAGGGTGACGATCGTCGGCAGGAGCCACTTGGGGTTGTCCGACTTGGGCTTGCCGAAGTCCTTGGGAACCTTGTATGCCTTGAGCTCGCGCGTGCCGGAGTCGGCCTTGGAAGTGGAGGCGCGCTTGACCGTCGCCGCCGGGGCGCTCGCCTGAGTCTTCTTGGCGGCCTCGGCCTTCTTCGCGGGCGCAGCCTTCGTCACGGCCTCGGCCTTCTTGGCCGGCTGGGTCTTCTTGGCGGTCTGGGCCTTCTTGCCAGCCTGCGCGCTCTTGCTCGATTCAGCCACTGTCCACTCCTGCCTCAGTCGCGCCGCGTCGGCGCCGTGATGGAGATAGCGTACCCGCGCCGCTTGGGAGCAAAACGGGCACGGTCTACCCTTGGAGACTATGGCGATCGAGACCGGCACCGTCGCGGGCTCCGACGCGCCCGCGGCCGCGCCGGGCCCGCGTCATGCCAAGCCGCGCTCCGACCGCGTCCTCAGCTCCATCGGCGAGCTCCTCATCACCGCAGGCGTGACCCTCGGCCTGTTCGTCGTGTGGCAGCTGTTCTACACGGACATCCAGGCGGGTCGTCTCCAGGACGCCGCGCTCGGCGAGCTCGACTGGGTGGACCCGGTCGCCGCCCACGGCACGACCGACTCGGGCCTCAGCATTCCCGAGGCCGTCCAGCTGATCCCGCAGGATCAGATGCACTTCACGCTCGACGGCGCGCCCATCGTGCCGACGCCCAGGATCGCCGAGGCCTTCGCGACGCTCATGGTGCCGCGCTGGGGCGGAGGCTACGTCAAGCCCATCTCGGAGGGAGTGAGCCGGCGCGAGGTGCTCGACACCCTCGGCATCGGCCACTACCCCAACACCGCCATGCCCGGCGAGCTGGGCAACTTCGCTGTTGCCGGTCACCGCACGACGTACGGCAAGCCCTTCGCGGATGTCGACCAGCTCAAGATCGGCGACGCGCTCGTGGTGCAGACGGCTGACGCCTGGTTCGTCTACCGAGTCACCGACACCTCGTTCGTGCTGCCCAAGGATGTGTACGTCATCGACCCCAACCCGGCGAATCCGGGAGCGGCGCCCGTGACCGCGTCGATCACGCTCACGACGTGCCACCCCAAGTTCTCGGCCGCGCAGCGCTTCATCGTCCACGGTGAGTTCGTGTACTGGGCTCCGGTGGGCGTGGGCGTGCCGCCCGAGCTGTACGAGGAGCTCACCTGATGTACGCCGCCCTGTGGAGGAGGCTGCCGGGCCCGGCGTGGGCGCGCGTCGCGCAGCTCGTCGCGCTCGCGATCATCGTGATCTTCGTGCTGTTCGAGTACGTGTTCCCGTGGGTGTCGGAGCTCCTCCCGTACCAAGAGACGACAGTGGGTGAGTGATGGCTCGGATCCTCGTCATCGACAATTACGACTCGTTCGTCTACACGATCGTGGGCTACCTGCGGCAGATGGGCGCGCAGACCGTCGTGGTCCGCAACGACGCCGTGGAGAGCGCCGGTCCCGTCACGGACTACGACGGCGTGCTCGTCTCTCCCGGCCCGGGCACCCCTGCCGACGCCGGCGCGTCCATGGACGTCATTCGCGCCTGCGCCGGGCACCGCGTCCCGATGCTCGGGGTGTGCCTGGGCCATCAGGCGCTCGCGGAGGTCTACGGCTCCGTCGTGTCGCACGCGCCCGAGCTCATGCACGGCAAGACGTCGCAGGTGGAGCACCGGGGGACATCGGTCCTCGCGGGCCTGCCGTCCCCGTTCACTGCGACGCGATACCACTCGCTCGCGGTCGAGCCGGAGACCGTGCCCGACGAGCTCGAGGTCACGTGCGCCACTGCGAGCGGCATCATCATGGGCCTGCAGCACCGCGAGCTCCCGCTCGTAGGCGTCCAGTTCCACCCCGAGTCGGTGCTCACCGAGGGCGGCCACCGCCTGCTGGCCAACTGGCTCGAGATGTGCGGCATGCCCGACGCCGCCACGCGCGCCGAGGGCCTGTCCCCGCTCGTGCGCGCGCAGCCCTAGAAGATCCCCTGCGCCACGCCGATGAGCGCGGCCGTGACAAGCGCGCCCGTCGCCTGGTTGAGCCACAGGAACATGCGCCAGCCGTCATGCGCCTCGTGCGACCGCCCGTCGTGCAGGCCGACGTACGGCGCGACCATCGCGACGTAGGCGAGCGGCAGGATCGCCACCACCAGGCGCGGCCACTCCAGGAGCAGCAGCGTCGCCGATGCCGCGAGGTACAGCCCCACGGAGAGCCTCGTCGTGCGGCGCGCACCCAGCCAGGTCGCGATCGACGCGATGCCGCCCGCGCGGTCGGGCAGGATGTCCTGCACGGCGCCGAAGGCGTGGCTCGCCATCGCCCACAGCACGAAGGCGATGACGATCGGCCACACGCTCAGCGACAGGATCGGGCCGCCTCCCAGGAGGATGCCGTACACGAGCGGGAGCACGAAGTGCATCGCGGACGTGAAGGAGTCGAGGACCGGGCGCTCCTTGAAGCGCAGGCCGGGAAGCGAGTACGCGTACGCGAAGAAGACGGCGACCAGGAAGACGATCGTCGACGGCCACGAGCCCCACGCGAGCACGGCGAGCAGGTACACGGCGACGCCGGCCCCGGCGACCCACATGATCGCGCGGTTGACCCTGGCACGCTCCGCCACGTCCTCGACGACGTCGCCCTCGATGCCGCCCTTGCGCGGGTTCTTGCTGTCCGACTCCCAGTCGAAGATGTCGTTGACCCCGTAGATGACGACGTTGTACGGGATGAGGTAGAACAGCGTCCCCAGGACGAGCGCCCAGTCCACCTCGCGCGCTGCGAGGAGACAGCCCGCGGCGAAGGGATAGGCGGTGTTGATCCAGCTGACGGGACGGGATGCGCGAATGACGCGGCGCGCGATCTGCGGTGCGCTCATGACCGCTCCGTCCTGTCCTCGCTCTGGGCGGCACGCGCGGAGCGGCGACCCAGCCACGTCCACACGGCGGGCACGAGCATGACGGCGGCCAGCGCATAGGAGAGGTCCTCCACCGGGGCGACCGGCACGCGCAGTCCCAGGATGAGCTCGTCGTCGTAGGCGACCAGCCCCACGCCGACCATGACGTTGTCGAACACGAGTGTGAGCGCGACGAGGACGAGGGCCGTCCCCAGCAGCGACCTGCCTGGCAGGCGACGCAGGGTGGGCACCGTCGCGGCGGCGACGAGCAGCAGCACCGCGAGGGACAGGGCGGCGTAGGTCACGGCTTCTCCCTCCGCTCGCGTCGGCGCTCGAGCCACCGCCACAGCAGGAGCGTCTGGTACACGAGCAGGGCGAGGAAGAACAGCTCCTCCAGCGGCAGCTCGGGTGCGAGCAGCACCCCCGTCATGTAGGGCGCGTCGCCGCGGAAGAAGATCCCCAGCCCGATGCCCGCGGCGTCCCACAGCAGGAACACGACGATGCCCGCGACGATCGTGAGGAGGGCTCGCCGAGGCTCCGCGAACACGGCGATCCGATGCCGCCAGTCGAGCAGCGTGAGCCCGCCCAGGCTCACGAGGAGGGCGGCGAGGTACAGCAGGCCCGTCATCGGCGCTCTCCTCGGGCGATGCGGGCGAGCGTCCCGCGACCGCGGGCGTCGGCGAGGAAGCCGGGGCGCAGGTCGCCGGGCGTCGCCGTCGCGGACGTGTCGCCCAGGATCCGCTTGATGGCGAGCTCGGCGGAGATGAGGCACATGGGCAGGCCCACCCCCGGCACGGTCGACGCCCCCGCGTAGACCAGATTGGGAAGCCTGCGGGAGACATTGCGCGGTCGGAACATCGCGGACTGCGCGAGCGTGTGCTCGAGTCCGAGCGCCGATCCGCGCCAGGCGTGGACGCGGTTCGCGAAGTCCGCGGGGGTGAGCAGCTCGACGATGCGTGCGCGGCTGGGCAGGTCGGGCACGCCGGCCCACGCCCCCGCCTGGGCAAGGTAGCGCTCGGCGTGCGCGCGCACGCGGGCGCGGCTCTCCTCGCTCGCTCCCAGCGCCTCGTCCGCGGGGAAGGGCACGAGCATGACGAGAGCCTCCTTGCCGGGGGGAGCGGCATCCGGGTCCGTGGCCGAGGTGCGCGAGATGTAGATCGACGCGGGGTGCGGTGGGATGTCCCGGCTCGCGATCGCGGCGAAGTTGCCGTCCCAGTCGCGGGAGAAGAACAGGGTGTGGTGGGACAGCTCGGGCAGCGGGCCGTCGGCCTGGATGAACGCCAGCAGCGCGCTCACGCCGGGAGTGCGGCGGCGCCAGGCCGCCTCGTCGTGCGTGCGGTCGCGAGGCGCGAGCAGCTGCGTCTCGACGTGGTGAATGTCGGTGGCGCCGATGACGATGTCGGCGTCGAGCTGCTCGCCCGACTCGAGCCGCACGCCGGTCGCGAGTCCGTCGTGGGTGAGGATCGCCTCGACGGGCGCGGACGTGCGGATCCGCGCGCCCTCCGCGACGGCTGCACGCTCGACCGCCTCGATGACCGCGTAGAGCCCGCCGCGCGGGTAGCGCACGCGATCGCCCAGGTCGAGGTGGCTCATGAGCGCGAACAGCGCGGGCGCGCGGCGCGGCGACGAGCCTAGGAACACCGCGTGGAAGCCGAGCACCTGGCGCAGCCTGGGGTCGCGCACGCGGCGCGCGATGTGGTCGTGCAGGGAGCGCAGCAGCAGCGCGGGCAGGCGCGCGCTCGAGCGCAGCACCGTGGCATCGAGCACGCGCAGAGGGCTGCGGAAGGTCGTGTAGAGGAAGCGGTCGAGCGCGAGGCCGTACAGGCGGCGGGCGTCCGCGGCGTAACGGCGCATGGCCGCGCCCTCGCCGGGCGAGATCGCCTCGAACGCGGCCCAGTTGCGCTCGGGGTCGGCGGTGACGTCGAGGCGCTCACCCGCGCCGTCGGGGGACGGTCCCTCGAAGTACACGCGGTAGTGCGTGTCGAGGTCCACCAGGTCGAGCTCCTCGTCAAGGCTGCGGCCCAGCAGCGAGAAGAACTGCTCGAACGCCTCGCTCATGAGGAACCACGAGGGCCCCGTGTCGAAGCGGAAGCCGTCCGCGACGAGCCGGCTCGCCCTCCCGCCCACGGCGGCGTTGCGCTCCAGCACGGTGACCTCGGCGCCGCCGCGCGCGAGCAGCGCCGCGGTCGCGAGCCCGGAGATGCCGCCGCCGATCACGACGACGCGAGGCCCCGTCATCGCGCGAGCCATGGCGTCGGCGTCGCGAGGCTGCGGACGGCGTACGCGACCTTGAGGGCGTCGGGCACGCGGGTGCGGCGCGTCACGAGGCGCCGCGCGGGCGTCGCGGCGATGCGGCTGAGCAGCCGCGAGTACACGTCGATCGTGGTGCGCACGGCGACGAGCGGGCCGCGCGACAGGTGGGGCAGGCAGGCGCGCGCCGCGACGACGTCGGCCCGGGCATCGGCGACGAGCCGGGCGAGCACCTCGTCCGTGAGGCTCTCGCGCGTGACCCCGGGGAAGTAGACGCGCTTCAGCTCGCCGGCGTCCTGCGGCAGATCGCGCAGGAAATTGATCTTCTGATACGCGGCGCCGAGCCTGCGCGCGCCGTCGCGGGCCGTCGGGTCGAGCGCCCGGGGTCCGGTGTCCGTGTTGGCGAACACGGCCAGGCACATCTCCCCCACCACCTCGGCCGAGCCGAACACATAGGCGCGGAAGCTCTCCGGCGTGTGCTCGTGGACGGTGAGGTCCATGCGCATCGAGGCGAAGAATGGCGTCACCTGCTCCGCGCCGATGCCCACGGCCCGGGCGGTCGTGGCGAAGGAGTGGACGATGACGTTCGCGGAGAAGCCGCGCTCGACCGCCGCGTGCGTCTCGGCCTCGAGGTCGTCGAGGACCCTGCGCGCATCGTCTCCCCGGTAGGTGTCGACGATCTCGTCGGCGATGCGCACCAGGCCGTACACGGCCTCGATGTGGGAGCGCATGGGCCGGGGGAGCAGACGCGCTCCCACGCCGAACGAGGACGAGTAGCGCCGCAGCACGGCGGCCGATGTGGCGCGAGCGGTCTCGTCGTAGAGCGCGAGCGAGGTCTCGTTGTCGTGATGCGCGCGGCGCGAGGCGGCCGAGAGCGGGCTCACGACGTGCGCTCCTCGAGCCGGCGGATGAGATGCACGAGGTGGGTCGACAGGGGCGCAGGGACGCGCTCGTTCGCGATGCGGCGGGCTATGCGGGCGTGCTGCCGCGCGACCTTGAGCGCATGGGTGCGCGCGCCCGTCGCGACGAGGATCTCGCGCACGTGCGCCGCGCCCTCCTCGTCGAGGTCGGGATTGCCCACGGAAGCCTCGAGCGCCGCGCGCTGCGTGTCGTCTGCCAGGTGGAAGGCGAGGCGCATGAGCTCGGTGCGCTTGCCCGCCCGCAGGTCGGACAGGACCGACTTGCCGGTCTTCGCCGCATCGCCGAACACGCCGAGGTCGTCGTCCGTGAGCTGGAAGCTCACGCCGAGCGAGATCCCGATGCGCTCCAGGTGGGTCGCCATCGTGGGGTCCGCGCCCGCGAGCTGGGCCCCAGCCAGGAGCGGCACGACGCACGAGTAGGCCGCCGTCTTGAGCTCCGCGACGAGGAGCGCGTTGGCCTGCTCCGGCGGGATGAGGTCACCGCACATGTCGAGCAGCTCGCCCGCGATGGTGGTGCGGATCGCGCGCGTGACGAGGTCGAGGCACGCGAGGCGGTGGTGCGCGGGAAGCGCCGCCCGCGAGACGAGGTCATAGGCCGAGGCGAGCGCAAGGTCGCCGCCCAGGAGCGCGGCCGCGAGCACGTGGCTGTTGACCTGTCGGTGCTGGAGGTCCAGCGCCTCGAGCTCGGCGCGGCGCATCCCTGCGAGGTTGAGCTTGCCGCGGCGCATCTCGTCGCGGTCCAGGATGTCGTCGTGGATGAGCATCGCCAGGTGCAGCATCTCCATCGACGCCGCCACGGGCGCGACGGCCTCGTCCTCCTGCCCGCCCAGTCCCGCATAGGTCGCGAGGAAGAGCTTGGGCCGCAGGAACTTTCCGCCCTCGAGCTGGTCGCCGATCCCGCCCCACAGGTTGCGGTAGTCGGCTCCCGCCTCGGGCAGCTCGGCCATGGCGGCGGTGACATGCTCGTCCAGGACGGAGCGCACGGTGGCGAGCTGCGCGTCCACGCGGGCGCGCAGGGTCTCCTCGTCCAGGACGGTCGTCATGGCGCCAGCGTAGGTGACGGCATCACGGCTCGTCCCGGCGGGGCCGGGCAGAGCCTTACGGGCCGGGCTCAGGCGGCGGACCGGAGGACAGGAAGATCCTCACCGTCGAGCCCTTGGCCACGACGGTTCCCGGCGGGATGTCCTGACGCGCCACGCTGCCGGCGGGAACGGTCTCCGAGGCCTCCGGCGCGCCGAGCGCGACGGCGAGTCCGGCATCCTGGAGCATCTGGCGGGCCTCCGCCTCGGACTTGCCGACGACGTTGGGCACCGATGCCGTGGTGGGCGCCTTCGCTACCTGGATCGTCACCGTCGAGCGCTGCGGCACGAGGCCAGGCAGCGGATCCTGGTTGATGACCTCTCCCGGCGCGTAGTCGTTCGTCTCGACGGACACGACGTTCGGGATGAGTCCCAGCTCCACGAGGATCTGGCGCGCCTGGCTCTCCTGCTGCTTGCGCAGGTCGGGCAGCTCGACGCGGCCGTCGGAGACGTACAGGGTGATCTCGTCCTCCGCCGATGCGAGGGTGCCCTCCTCCGGGTTGGTGCCTGTGGCGCGGCCGGCCTCGATGGTCGGGTCGTGCGCGGCCTCGATCTGCGTCACGCGCAGACCCGCCGCCTCGAGCTTCTTCACCGCCTCGGCCTGCAGCAGGCCGCGGACGGACGGGATCTCGACGTCCTCGGGCCCCGTGGAGACGAAGAGCGTCACGAGCGACTCGGGCTCGACCTCCGTGCCCTCCTCGGGGTCGGTGCCGATGGCGCGGCCCCGCTCGACGTCCGTGGACGCCTGCTCCTCGACCACGACCTCGAGTCCGAGCTCGTCGAGCTTCTGGAACGCCTCCCTCTCCGTGAGGTTCTGCACGCGCGGGATGATGACCATGGTCGGCTCGGGCGGAGCCTCGTTCGCGGGCTGCGCGATCTTGATCAGTCCCCAGATGAGCAGGCCCGCGGCGAGGATCGAGCCCACGAGGATGCTGATCTGGATGACGCGACGCTTGGTGGGGTTGTCGTAGACGAGCGCCTGCTCGGGCGCGGCGACCTGGGCGTGGACGGGCACGGGAGCCGCGCCGCCCGGTCCGCCGGGGGTCGAGGGGTCGCCCGGGAGGCCTCCTCCGGCTCCGGCGCCCACGGCGGCCCACCCGCTCGGGCCCGGCTGCGGCAGGACGGCGGTGGCGCCCGTCGTCGGCGCGACGCCCGCGGCCGGCGCGCCCACCGCAGCGGGCATCACGGCGGTGGCGCCGGGAGCGATGCCGCCGCCCGGGGTCGTCGTCGGATCGCCGAGCGCGGCGCGCAGGTCCACCAGGAACTCCTGCGCCGTCGAGTAGCGATCGTCACGGTTCTTCTTGAGCGCCTTGGCGACGACGCGGTCGAGCGCGGGCGGCACGTCGGCGGCGAACGTCGACGGCAGCGGCGCCTCCTCGCGGACGTGCTGGTAGGCGACGGACACCGGGGAGTCGCCGGTGAACGGCGGACGTCCGGTGAGGAGCTCGAACAGCAGGCAGCCGGTCGAGTACAGGTCGGAGCGGGCGTCCACGTTCTCCCCGCGAGCCTGCTCGGGGGAGAGGTACTGGGCGGTGCCCACGACGGCCTGCGTCTGCGTCATGGTCTGCCCGGCATCGGCCAGCGCGCGGGCGATGCCGAAGTCCATGACCTTCACCGCGCCGGTGGGCGTGAGCATGACGTTCGCGGGCTTGATGTCGCGGTGGACCAGTCCGGCGTGGTGCGCGTACTCGAGCGCGGACAGGACGCCCGCGGTGATCTCCACGGCCTCGTCGATCGGCGCGGCGACGTCGCCCTTGAGGATGTCGCGGACGGTGTGGCCCTCGACGTACTCCATGACGATGAACGGGACGGTCTGGACCTGGCCGGTCTCCGTCGTCACGGTCTCCTCGCCGGTGTCGTACACGGCGACGATCGCGGGGTGGTTGAGGCCGGCGGCCGCCTGCGCCTCGCGGCGGAAGCGCGTCTGGAACGACGGGTCGCGGGCGAGGTCGGCGCGCAGGATCTTGATGGCCACGGTGCGGCCCAGACGGGTGTCGTAGCCGATGTGGACCTCGGCCATGCCTCCACGGCCGATGAGGTCTCCCACCTCGTATCGACCAGCGAGGATCTTCGGTTCGTCAGTCATCGAAGCCGTTCCTTATGTCCGTGCAGCGCCTGTTGGCAACCATTGTGGCACTTCCCCCTACCAGGGACGCTTTGGAGGGGCATCAGGGCGGGGTCGGTAGCTCTTGGGAGCGATCGACGGTGGCATCACGCGCTTGGGCGCTCCCCCGGGTCGACGCGGCTCGATCGTCCCCGGGAGCCCCTCCGTGCGGGCCCGCAGCTCGGCCTCGGTTGGCAGGCGCAGGCCGGTGAGGATCTGCTCCAGCTCGGCCGCGGACTTGGGCCGCTTGCGCGGGCTCTTCTCGAGCAGGTCCATGACGACGCCCGCCATGGCAGGGGAGACGCTCGCCGGCAACGGCGGCACCTCCTCGTTCACCTGGGCGATAGCGATGTCCACCGGCGTGGCCGCGGTGAACGGGCGCTTGCCCACGAGCGACTCGTACGCGATGATGCCGAGCGCGTACAAGTCGGACTGCGGCGTGGCCGGCTTGCCGAGCGCGAGCTCGGGCGCCAGGTATTGGGCGGTGCCCATGACCATGCCGGTCGCGGTGAGGGTCGTCTGGTCCTGGCCGCGGGAGACCCCGAAGTCCGTGATCTTGACCATGTCGTCGGCCTCGACCAGGAGGTTGCCGGGCTTGATGTCGCGGTGGATGATCCCGGCATCGTGCGCGACCTGCAGGCCGCGGCAGGTGTAGACGAGCATCTTCACGAGGCGCCGCTCGCTGATGGTGCGCTCGCGCTCGAGGATCGTGGACATCGGGACGCCGTCCACGAGCTCCATGACGAGGAAGGCCGTGCGGTCCTGGTCGCCGTAGTCGTAGACCTGGGCGATGTTCGGGTGCATGAGGCCCGCGGCGTTCTTCGCCTCGTTGCGGAAGCGCTTGAGGAAGACCTCATTGTCCTGCGAGCCGTCCTTGAGGACCTTGACCGCCACGGCGCGGTCGAGCTCGGAGTCGGTCGCGCGCCACACCTCGCCCATGCCGCCCACGGCGAGCAGCGAGTCGAGGACATACCGGCCGCCGAGCGTCGTCCCGGGCTGCAGCTGCATCATGTCAACCCCCCTGTTCCAGCCTGGCCTGGATGATCGCCTTGGCGATCGGGGCCGCGATCGTGCCTCCCGTCGCGCCCAGGCCAGCGTTGCCGCCGTTCTCCACGATCACGGCGATGGCGATGGTGGGGCTGTCCGCGGGCGCGAATCCCACGAACCACGCGTGCGGCGCCGTGCCCAGGCCCGTCTCCGACGTGCCCGTCTTGCCCGCCACCGCCACGCCGGAGATCTGCGCCGAGCGACCGGTGCCGCCGTCCACGACGCCGACCATCATCTCCGTCAGCTGCGCCGCCACCAGGGACGATATGGGCGTCTTGTAGACCTCCGGCTCGGTCTTCTGGATGACCTTGAGGTCGGGCGAGCGGGCGGCGTCCACGAGGTACGGCTTCATGAGCACCCCATCGTTCGCGATCGCCGCGGCCACCATCGCCATCTGCAACGGCGTGGTCCGCACGTCGAACTGGCCGATGCTCGACTGGGCCACCTGCGGGGCGTTCGGGCTCTCGGGCAGGCGCGACGGCGTCACGCCGAGCGGGATCTCGATGCGCTCCTCCCAGCCGAAGGCATCGGCCGTGCGCTTGATGACGCCCCATCCCAGGTCCATGCCCAGGTCCGCGAACGCGGTGTTGCAGGAGATGCGCAGGGCATCGGCGAGGGACATCTGGTCCGTGGGCGAGCACGACGCGCCGCCGTAATTGCCGATGGTCGCGGTGGTGCCGGGAAGCGACAGCACCTGGGGCGCGTACACCGGCGTCTCGGGCGTGTAGCCCGACTCGAGGGCGGCCGCCGCGACGATGAGCTTGAACGTCGAGCCGGGCGGGTAGGTGTCGCCGCCGATGGCGCGGTTGATGAGGGGATCTGTCTCGTCGGCGACGAGCGCCTGGTAGATGCGGTTGGTCTCAGCGGAAGAGTGCACGGCGAGCGCGGCCGGGTCGAACTGCGGGTGCGACACCATCGCGAGGATCGCGCCTGTGCGCGGATCGAGCGCCACGACGGCGCCACGCTGGTCGCCGAGCTGCTCGCTCGCGACGCGCTGCAGCGTCGCGTCGAGGGTCAGCTCGATCGAGGCGCCGCGCTGCTCCGTGCCGGCGAACAGGTCGCCCAGGCGCGTCCAGAACAGCGAGTCGGCCGAGCCGTTGAGCAGCTGGTTCTCCGTGCGCTCCAGACCGGACAGGCCCGGGCCGATGCTGAAGTAGCCGATGACGTGCGAGTACAGCGGTCCGTCGACGTAGGTGCGCTGGTAGTTGAACGGGTCGTCCACGGGCACCGAGTAGACGACGGACTCGCCGCTGACGACGAACGGTCCGCGGAACGCGCCGAACTGGCGGTAGAGGGTGCGGACGTTGCGGTTGTCCTCGTTGAGGGAGTCCGCCTGGACGAACTGGATCCAGGACGCGGCGACCATGAGCACCAGGAACATGGCCAGCGCGACCACGGACAGGCGGCGGATCGGCTCGTTCATGTCACCGCCTCTCCCGCGCTGCGGCGTGCCTGGTCGGACACGCGCAGCAGTAGCGCGATGACGACCCAGTTGGCCAAGAGCGCCGAGCCGCCGTACGCGAGGAACGGCGTGGTGATGCCCGTGAGCGGGATGACGCGCGTGACGCCGCCGACGACGACGAAGACCTGGAGGGCGAGCGCGAATCCCAGGCCCGCGGCGACGAGCTTGCCGAAGCCGTCGCGCACGCCGATGGCGGCCCGCATCGCCCGCTGCACGATGATCACGTAGAGCGTGAGGACGGCGAGCACTCCCGTGAGGCCGAGCTCCTCGCCCAGCGCGGCGACGATGAAGTCGGACTCCGCGTACGGGACGAGCCCGGGCGAGCCCTCGCCCAGACCCGTGCCGAACAGCCCGCCCGATGCCATGCCGAACAGGCCCTGCACGAGCTGGTAGGAGTACTGGCGGTAGACCTCGGGGTCGAGCGCGTTGAGCCAGGCGGAGTAGCGCGCGCCCACGTGGCCGAAGACGGTGCCGGCGAGGGCGGCTCCCGCGAAGAAGAGGCCCAGCCCGATGAGCACCCAGGAGAAGCGCTCGGTCGCGACGTAGAGCATCGCGACGAAGATGCCGAAGAACAGCAGCGACGCGCCCAGGTCCCGCTCGTAGACCTGGACCACGAGGGCCGTCGCCCACACGACGAGGATGGGGCCCATGTCGCGCGCTCGCGGGAAGCGGATGCCCAGGAACTTGGGGCCGGCGAGCGCGAGGGTGTCGCGGTTCGTGACGAGGTAGCCGGCGAAGAACAGGACGAACACGATCTTGGCGACCTCGCCGGGCTGCGCGGAGCGGCCCAGGACGGAGATCCAGATCTGGGCGCCGTTGACGGTGCGGCCCAGGCCGGGCACGAGGGGCAGGAGCAGCAGCACCAGGCCGACGACTCCGGCGGTGTACGTGTAGCGGCGCAGCAGGCGGTGGTCCTTGAGAACGGCCACCACGACGATCGCGATGGTGATGCCGAGGAGCGCCCACAGGGCCTGCGTGTCGCCGAAGGCCGTCTCACGCCCTCGCGCGGCATAGGCGTAGTCGACGCGGCGGATGAGCGCGAGGCCCAAGGCGTTGAGCGCGAAGACGGCAGGCAGCAGGACCGGGTCGGCCCACGCGGCGCGCAGGCGCATGACGAGGTGCGCGGCGAGAGCCACGAGCGAGAGCACGACGGCGTAGACGGCCAAGCCGGGGCCGATGCCGGGCCCGGCGTTATGGTCGACGAATGCACGGGCGCCCACGCCGATCGCGATGGCGATCGCGAGCAGGCCAGCCTCAGAGTTCCGTCCGGCGCGCACCGTCAGCGCGGAGACGGTGGCCATCAGGGGCCGTCCTCCAGCGTGGCGACGATCTCGCGCGCATCGTCGAGGCTGCTCGTCCGGATGGTCGCGGAGACGCGGTCGCGCTCATACGGCCTGAGGTCGTCGAGCTCGACGCGGCTGGTCTCCACGAGGGTCTGCAGGTCGATGGGCCCCAGGGTCTGCGGGATGCCGCGGTAGATCGCGACGTGCTCGCCGTTGACGCCCACGAAGTACTGGGTCTGCGTCCACGCGTAGGCCCCCCAGACGCCCAGGAGCACCGCCACGAGCGCGGCGAGCGGCAGCACCCAGGCGCGGGCGCGCTCCCACCAGGTCCGCTCCGGCTCGTCCTCGTCGTCCTCGGGCTTGGCCGCGGCGAGCTTGGCCGCGCGGCCCGCGGCGGTGTCGGAGCCCACGGACGGCCGATGCCGGTCCTTCGCGGCGGAGCCGACGACCTGCACGGTGACGTCGCGGCCGGCGGCCGACGGCGTCTCCTCGAGGTCGACGATGTCGCCGACGACGCACGTGACGTTGTCCGGGGCTCCCGCCGCGAGCGCGAGGGACATGAGCGCGTCTGCGCAGTCGCCGGGGTCCTCGACCTCGAGCAGGGTCTGGTGGAGGGTCGAGCGGCTCACGACGCCGGACAGGCCGTCGGAGCACAGCAGCCAGCGGTCGCCGGGGCGGGTCTCGCGCACGGAGATGTCGACGGGGACGTCGGCGTCGATGTCGCCCAGGACGCGCAGGAGCATGGACCGCTTGGGGTGGTGCTCGGCATCGGCGACGGACAGGCGCCCGGTGTCCACGAGGTGCTGGACGAACGAGTGGTCGGTCGTGACCTGGTCGAGCTCGCCGTCGCGCAGGAGGTAGGCGCGGGAGTCCCCGATGTGCGCCATCGCGAGCGTGGAGCCCGAGCGCAGCAGCGCGGTCACCGTGGTGCCCAGCCCGGACAGCTCGGGATCGTTCTGGGCGCGGGCGACGATCTCCGCATGCGCGTCGGCGATCGCGGTCTTGAGCTCCTCGAGCGCCTCGTCGGGCCCGAGCCCTTCGCCCTCGAGCGCGGCCAGGCGCCCCACCACGATCGAGGAGGCGATGTCGCCTCCCGCCGCGCCGCCCATGCCGTCGGCGACGACGAGCAGGTGCGGGCCCGCGAACGCGGAGTCCTGGTTGTTCGAGCGGACCAGGCCCACGTCGGAGCGGGCGGCGAAGATCGTGGAGAGGATCATCAGGCGCGCAGCTCCAGCGTCGTGGCGCCGATGCGGATCCGCTCGCCGTGGCGCAGCTCCACCGGATCCTCGACCTTCTGGTTGCCCAGGAAGGTGCCGTTGGTGGAGCCGAGGTCCTCGACGAACCACGCCTCGCCCTCCGGGTAGACACGGCAGTGCTTGGACGAGCAGTAGTCGTCGTCGATGACGAGCGTGCACGTCGGCGAGCGGCCGATGAGGATGGGCGCCGCGCCGAGCGGGATGATCGTGCCCTTGAGCGGGCCGGAGATCACGGCCAGGTGGGCCGCTGGGGCCTCACGCGTGGAGATGGCCCCGGTGCGCACTCCCGTGGCCGCGCGGGACGGCGCGGCGAGCTTCTCCGCCCGGGCATCGGGCCGGCGCCGGGCCGTCAGGCCGCGGCCGCGCGAGGTGACGCGCGTGCCGTACAGGTCGGAGCGGAGCACGCCGATCGCCGCGAGCACGAGAGCCCACAGGAGCACGAGGAATCCCGTGCGCAGCAGCGTCAGCGAGAGCTGGCTCATGGGTCACGCATCCTCGTCGGACGGCAGACCATCCCAGTACATGATGGTCGTGCGACCGATGGTGATCGCGTTGCCGTCGAGGAGCGTCACCTCCTTGATGCGCTGGTCTTCGACGAAGGTGCCGTTGGTCGAGCCCAGGTCCGTGAGGATCGTGCCGTACTCGGTGACCTCGAACTTGACGTGCTGGCGGCTCACGCCGGTGTCGTCCACGACGATGTCGGCCTCGGAGCCGCGGCCCACGATGGTCGTCACCCCGGTGAGGTGGTAGCGCCGCCCGTCGATGTCGAGCAGGGGGTAGCGCGAGGACGGGTTCTTGGCGCTCGTGGGCGCGACGGGCCCGCGCGTCGATCGAGAGGTCACGGCGTACCTTCCTGTCGGGAGGGACGCGTCCTCGGTGAACGTCACCGCGACCGGACCCACGAAGCTGTAGCGCTGGCGCGCCGCGTGCTCCTGCAGCGTCTCCTGCAGCTCCTGCACCAGCACCTCGTCGCCCCACTCGCGCAGGGTCGCGAGGTCGGTCGAGCTCAGGGAGATCGCGTACTCGTTGGGGATGAGGGTGCGATTGCGGTCGACGACGGCAGCTCGCGCGTCCGCCTCCTTCTTCAAGGCGCCTGCGAGCTCCACCGGCTTGACTCCGGAGCGGAACGTCTTGGCGAACGCGGTCTGCATCACGTTCTCGACGCCCTTCTCGAAGCGGTCGAGCACACCCATACCTGGAATCGTAACGTGGACCCCTCACGTGCTAGTCTTGCTCGGCGCGCGCGAGTGGCGGAACGGCAGACGCGCTGGCTTCAGGTGCCAGTGTCCGAAAGGGCGTGGGGGTTCAAATCCCCCCTCGCGCACCACGAGTGAAAGGCCCCCAGCAGTGCGGGCCTTTTCCTTTGTCCGGCGGGGGCCGTCTGCGACAGCACCATGAGGCCGCCGCCGCCCATGCCCTGGATCACGCGGGTGAGGATGAGCATCCCGATGGACGTAGACAGGGCGCCCATGACCGAGCGATGCCATGAGCATCGCGATCATGAGACCGACGAAGATCAGGACCACTGTCTTCTTGGCGGGTGCGTCGGTGGACGCGTGAGCGGTGGGGTTCGTCATGCACTGTCCTTGACGGCCTCGCGGAAGATCGCGATCGCTTCCGCGAGGGAGGGGGAATCGGGCTGGGCCACGGCATCGGGGTCGCGCATGGCCGTGAAGCGGATGACGGACGCCGCGACGAGGCGCACGGTGCGGGTCAGCGGATCGAGGGCGTCGCCTGCGGCGAGGAACGCGTCGAGCGCCTCCTGGGGCACGACGGGCGCGGAGACGCCCAGGATCGCGTCCTCCTTGGAGGGGTAGTAGTTGAAGAACGTGCGGCGGGACACTCCCGCACGCTCGGCGATCGCGTCGACCGTGGCAGCGTGCAGGTCGCCCTCGAGGGCGAGCGCGAGCGCCGCCTCATGAAGCTGATGAAGGGTCTCGCGGCGCTGCCGCTCGCGAAGGCCGATGCCAGAATCTTGCACTAATGCATTGGTGCACTAGTGCAGACTTTTCGCAAGGCCTCAGTCGAAGTCCCAGCCGTCCCGGCGGGTCCCGGCGAAGGGGTCAGCGGCACGGCGCTGGCGCCGTCCCTCCGCGATGAGGTCGCCCAGGCGCTCGCTCTCGCGGGCATGCACGGCGCGCAGCACCGTGAGCGCGGCGTACAGCGAGCCCAGCACGAGCGCGGCGACCTGGAGCCAGCTCATGACCTCGAGGCTCAGCCGCGGCCAGCCGCACATCCCGTCCACGCGCGTCCCGCAGCTGTGCTGCGAGATGGTGAAGAGGAACGCCGATCCCGCCACGAGGAAGAGCGCGAGCACCCAGCGGCGCACCTGCACCACCCGCTCCTCGAACTCCTCGCGGCCCCGCAGCACCTCGTGCCCGCGCGCAGACATGAGGACGGGTCGGTTCGCGGCATCGGCGCGGCGCAGCGCCCACAGCGCGCCGAAGTACACCGCGCCGCCGCCGAACAGCAGGGCGGCCGCGGTCGCCGCGACGCCCGGCAGCGTCAAGTGCAGGATCTGGATCACGAGCGTCGGCAGGAGCAGCAGGCCGAAGCCGAACAGCCACACTCCCACCGCTCGCGCCACCTGCAGCGGGGTCGTGTCGCGGTGCATGAACCGAGCGTAGCGACGCGACTAGCCTGAGCCTATGGCCCTCTCCGTCGCACCCGTGGACGTCGTGGTCGTCACGTACAACCCGGGGGAGACCATCACGGGCTTCCTCGCCTCGATCCCCGGAGCGGGAGGCGCGGCGAGCGTCACCGTCGTCGACAACGCATCGCGAGACGACGCTCCCGAGCGGGCCGCGCGCGCGGCCAAGGCCGACTTCGTCCAGACCGGCCGCAACGCAGGCTACGGCGCCGCCGCGAACGCGGGGGCCACGAAGGGCTCGGCGCCGTGGATCCTCGTGTCCAATGCCGACATCGTCCTCGGCGAGGGCGCCATCACCGGCCTGGTCGCGACGGGCGAGGCCGATGCCCGCATCGGCGCTGTGGGACCGCTCGTGCGCGAGCTCGACGGCTCGGTCTACCCGTCGGCGCGCCCGCTGCCAGGCCTCGTGCTCGGCGCCGGGCACGCGCTCCTGGGCAGGGTGTGGCCCGGGAACCCGTGGACCCGCCGCTACCGCCCGCGGCTCGAGGAGGGCGCTCCGGACCGCGACGCCGGCTGGCTGTCCGGCGCCTGCCTCCTGGTGCGCCGCGAGGCGTGGGAGCAGGTCGGCGGCTTCGACGAGGCGTACTTCATGTTCTTCGAGGACGTCGACCTGGGCCGACGCCTCGGTCGCGCCGGCTGGCGCAGCGTGTGGACCTCGCGCGCGGAGGTCACCCACGTGGGCGGCCACTCGTGGCGCTCGGACCCGGCCCCCATGCTCACCGCCCACCATGCATCGGCGGAGCGCTACGTCCGCACCACGTGGCCGCACTGGTGGCAGGCGCCCGTCCGCGCCGCGATCGCGAGGGGCCTGGAGGCGCGCCTCAAGCGCGAGATCGCCGCCGCACGCGCGACTCTGTAGGGCGGCGCGAAATCGGGCAGACTAGAGCCCATGCGCGGAATCATCCTGGCCGGCGGATCCGGCACCCGACTGCACCCCATCACCATGGGCGTCAGCAAGCAGCTCGTGCCGGTGTACGACAAGCCGATGATCTACTACCCCTTGTCGACCCTCATCCTCGCGGGCATCCGCGACGTGCTCGTCATCACGACGCCGCACGATGCGCCGCAGTTCGAACGCCTGCTGGGCGATGGCTCCCAGTTCGGCATCAGCATCAGCTTCGCCGTGCAGCACGAGCCCAACGGGCTCGCGCAGGCGTTCGTCATCGGCGCCGACCACGTGGGCAACGACCACGCGGCCCTGGTCCTGGGCGACAACATCTTCCACGGCCCCGGCCTGGGATCCACCCTGCAGCGCTTCAACGCCGTGGACGGCGCCGCGATCTTCGCGTACCGCGTCGCGGACCCCACGGCCTACGGCGTGGTCGAGTTCGACGCCGACGGCAAGGCCATCTCCCTCGAGGAGAAGCCCGCCCAGCCCAAGTCGAACTACGCCGTGCCCGGTCTGTACTTCTACGACAACGACGTGGTCGAGATTGCGCGCAACCTCAAGCCGTCGGCTCGCGGCGAGTACGAGATCACCGACGTCAACCGCCACTACCTCGAGGCCGGACGCCTCAACGTGGGTGTCCTCCAGCGCGGCACCGCGTGGCTCGACACCGGCACCTTCGACTCGCTCATTGATGCCTCGCAGTTCGTCCAGACCGTGGTGCACCGTCAGGGCATGAGCATCGGCTCTCCCGAAGAGGTCGCGTGGCGCATGGGCTTCCTCACCGACGACGAGCTGCGCGTGCGCGCCGAAGCGCTCACCAAGTCCGGCTATGGCCAGTACCTGCTGCGCCTGCTCGACGAGAAGTAGCCGCGCGCGCCAGGAGCGGGCGCTCCACGCCGACCGCAGCCGTGGGACTGCCTAGGCCAGCACCTCCGGCGCCGCGAGGCGCCAGCGCTCCAGCCAGTGCCCGATGCTCGGCACACCCACGGCCTCGTTCGCCGCGTGCCCCAAGACGGACCACGCGGGGCGAGGGGCGCGCTGCGGATACTCCGAGGAGCTCACCGGCGCGACGATGTCTCCCAATCCCGCGCTGGCGCACACCTCGCGCGCGAACTCGAACCACGACGCCTGTCCCGACGACGTGCCGTGGTAGGTCCCGGCCGGCGCCTCGGCCTCGATCAGGGCGATGACGAAGCCGGCGACGTCGCGGGTCCAGGTGGGCTGGCCGATCTGGTCGGAGACGACGGTGAGCGCCCCGCGCTCGCGACCCGCTCGGGCGATGGTCTTGGGGAAGCATCGGCCGTGGGCGCCGTACAGCCAGGCGGTGCGGACGATGAGCGCGTCCGCGCCCGATGCGCGCACGGCCTCCTCGCCGGCTGCCTTGGTCGCGCCGTAGACGCCCCGGGGCGCCAGGGGCGCATCCTCCGGGTAGGGCGTCGTGGCCGCGCCGTCGAAGACGTAGTCCGTCGAGATGTGGACCAGGCGCGCGCCCCGCTCGGCGCATGCGCGCGCGAGCACGCCGGGGCCCACCGCGTTGGCCTGCTCTGCGGCCTCCCGGTCGTCCTCTGCGGCGTCGACGGCGGTGTAGGCGGCGCAGTTCACCACGACGCTCTCGGGCGCGATCGCGGTCCTGGCGGCATCGGCGTCCGTGATGTCGAGCTCGGCGCGGGAGAGCGCGGAGACGGCAGCGCCGCGAGCGCGCAGCGCATCGAGCAGGTCCGTCGCGAGCATGCCCCCGGCGCCCGTGATCACCCAGCGGGTGTCAGTGGACTCCATGCGTCAAGGCTATCGGGGTCTCACGTGAGGGTGCTTCGGCGCATGTCCGATTCGTCCACCAGCTGCGCTCGGCACTCGATGCCGGCACGCGCCGGTCTGTCGTCGGATCAGGCGCGTGCTCTCTGAGCCCGCTGGCGGGCTCGCCGCACCTAGCGGCGCCCCAGGCGGCGCACTGCCCGCAGCGGCGCGGTGATGCGCCAGGACAGCGTCCGCATCATGGCGTCGCGCTCATCGCGCGTCGCCGAGAGGACGCGTTGGGTCAGGGCGAGGTCCCCCTTGACTCTTTCGAGCTCGGTCTCGAGCGCGACCACTCCGGCCGCGAGCTCCTCGACATCCTGTGTCGAGGCGAGCGTTGCGGCCCGCTCAGCCTGGGCCCGCACACGCAGCTGCAGGTCCATGAGCCGGGCGTCGAACTCGATGAGCTGACGCACCCGCGCCTCCTGCACCAGGCGCTGCAGGTCCTCGTGTGCCGTGGGGCGCGAGAGCATCGTCAGCCACCGGGCCCGGTGCTCGGCGATCGCCTCCTCCGACATGGTCTTGAGCACGGAGCTGGGCCACTGCAGCGAGGTCATCTCCGGATGCGTCGCCGCCTTGAGGTCGGGCAGCGCGAAGAACTGGCGCCACAGGAACAAGTCGGTCCACATGCCCGGGGGCGCGACATCCCAGCCCACCTCGAGACGCTTGAGGCCTCGACGGTGTGGGCCGTGCCGGTGATGCTCACGCGGTTGCGCGGCGGATCCTGCAGATGCCAGTCGAGCCACCGTCGCTCGCTCAAGTCGGTGGGCCACAGGGTGAGGTCGCCATTGGCGTTGATGAAGCCGTTGAGCGTCTGCGCGAAGTCCACGCCGGGCAGCAGGCTCAGCAGGTTCTCGACGTGCTTAGGCAGGATGATGTCGTCGTCGCCCAGGTAGGCGACGACGGGGCTGCGAGCCTCGAGCACGCCGAAGTGCCGGTTGCGCTCGCCGCGGTTATCCCCCTTGGGGAGATCGAGGAAGCGCACGCGGGAGTCGGCGGCGACGCAGCGCTCGATCACCTCGCGCGTGGGCGGCGTCACCCCGTCGCCGACGATGAGGATCTCGATGTCCCTGACGGTCTGGCGGCGCGCCCACTCGACGGTCGTCTCCAGCGTGTCCGCGGAGTCCCATGTGGGGATGAGGATGGTGCAGGCCGGCATCAGCGCGCTCCGCTCACCTGGACCAGCGACAGCAGGCACCGCAGCTCGAGCGATGTGGCGGTCGGCAACGCGGCGAGGCGCTCCAGCTCCGCGAGCGACACCCACGTCACGTCCTGCTCCAGGGGCTCGGCCTCGACGAGCGATGCGACGATGACGTGCCGGTAGAAGCGCCCGCCCTCGGCGGACAGCTCCACCCGGGCGACCTCGGCGCCTGTGCCGGGCGTGGCGGGGAACCACAGGAAGGTGCCGTCGAGTCCGGGCTGGGTCGCGCGGCGCACCGCGAACCGCAGTCCCGCGGGGGTGCGCCGTGCGGGCAGGGACGTCTCGAGCGGCTCCTTGAGCCGCATGAGGGGCTGCACCCAGGACGTCACCTCGCGCGTGCGGCTCGACGTCGACGCCCACACGATCTCCCGATCCTCGGTGTCGCTCAGCACGCCCGCGGGGGTCACGGTCCACCGCGTGAGAGAGGAGATGGGCACGGTCGTCAGCACGGAAGGGGCCGATGCCCCGGTGCCCGCGTCGACCGCGTCGTCACCGGCATCGACGCGCAGGAGCATCGCCGTGGCGACGCGCAGATCGCTCGTGATGAGGTGGTCATGGCCGAGCATCTCGCGGAGCGTCTCCAGCCCGACCCACACGAGCGGCACGTCGGCGGCCCGGGGCTGAGCGAGTTCTACGATGCGGAAGCGCTTCACCTTGGCGTGGTAGTAGCCGCCCCAGTCGTACTGCAGCGCGTCGTAGACGACCCGTGCGCCTTCCGGCGGAGTGAGCACCTCGTCGATGAACGGCGTGGGCGCGCCGCCGTGCTTGCGCAGGTAGTTGCTGGGCGTCGACTGGATGGTCGAGCTGAACTGCGTCGTGCCGACGAGGCCGGGCTCGGCGCGCGCGTTGAGCAGCACCTGAACGCCGTCCGCGCTGCGTGCCGTCACCAGGCCCACGAGCGCGTGCTCCTTCTGCTGGATGAGCAGGTGCTCGCCGCCGCCAGGGTCGACATGACCCGTGACGCGGAAGAAGTCGGCCTTCTCGTTGAAGATCTCGGAGCCGTCGTAGGCCGATGCCCCCGCCGGGCCGTCGACGAGCCGCACCGCCTGGGTGGCAGACACGGAGTCCTTGAGAGCGAGCAGATCCGCCAGGGCGGGGAGGGTCACACGCCGAGTGTACGCAACCCCGTCGCACGTGGACAGGCAGGTCTGGACCTCGCTCACGAACTCGGGGCCGTGGCCGCGCCACGCATGGCACGCGGAGGTGAGGGCACATCAGCCCTCGGTCTTGAGGCTCTTCTCGTAGGCGTCGGTGACGGTCTGGGCGTCACCGATCTCGCGTACCCTGCCGTGCTCCATCCACGCGACCGTGTGGCACAGGTCCCGCATCTGCGTCAGCGAGTGCGACACCACGATGACCGTGCAGCCGCTCTCCGTGAGCTCGCGGAACTTCTGCTCCGACTTGGCGCGGAACGCGCCGTCGCCCACCGCGAGGACCTCGTCGACCACGAGGATGTCCGGGCGCACGTTGATGGCGACGGAGAAGCCCAGTCGCACGTACATGCCGGACGAGTAGTTCTTGATGGGCTGGTCGATGAACTGCTCGACGCCCGAGAACTCGACGATCTCGTCGTACCGCGCCTTGACCTCCTTGCGCGACAGGCCCAGGATCGCGCCGTTGAGGAAGATGTTCTCCCGTCCGCTGAGCTCCGGGTGGAAGCCCGATCCCACCTCGAGCAGCGAGGCGACGCGGCCGCGCGCCGTGATGGAGCCCTCGTCGGGCGTGTAGATGCGCGCGAGCATCTTCAGCAGCGTCGACTTGCCGGAGCCGTTGCGACCCAGGAGGCCGAAGGTCTTGCCGGCGGGCACCTCGAAGGAGACGTCGCGCACGGCCCAGAAGTCCTCGTGGACCGTCGTGCGACGGCGCATGAGGGCCGACTTCAGCGACTGGTTGCGCTCGTGATACAGCCGGAACTTCTTGGAGACGTGGTCGACGATGACGGCAGGCTCGGTCACAGCAGTTCCGCCAATCGCTTCTCAGACCGCGAGAACACGGCGTATCCGATGAGGAAGGCCACGAGGGCCGCGCCCAGGCACCAGAGGCTGTCGCCGAGCGTGGGGAGCCGGTTGTTGTACAGCAGGTCCCGGAACGCCTGGACGAAGTGCTCCATGGGGTTGAGGCGGTAGATCGTCAGCAGCCACGGCTTGTTGCCCACCGCGTTCTCGACGAGCTGGATGGGATACAGGATCGGGGTGAGGTACATCCACAGCTGGAGCAGGATCGTCACGAAGTGCTTGGTGTCGCGGAAGTGCACGTTGAAGATGGCCAGCAGCATCGAGACGCCGGTTGCGAACAGCGCGAGCAGCACCATGTAGACGAGCAGGAGCGGCAGCCACGGCAGCGGGAAGCCGCCGAACAGGTGCAGCGCCACGATGAGCACCCCCAGCTCGAAGCACCACGTCATCGCGGTCGAGAGCATGGTCGCGAGCACCAGGTGCATGCGCGGGAAGTAGACCTTCTGGATGAGGTTCGCGTTGGCCACGAGCGAGTCAAGACCCTGGTTGACCACGCGCGCGAAGAACGTCCACACCAGCAGGCCGCTCATCAGCCACAGCGCGTAGATGTCCAGGCCGCTCGGGTCGCCTGGCGGCGGGCCCGCCCTGAAGATCAGACCGAAGACGACGGAGTAGACGAGCATGGTCGCCAGCGGGTTGATCAGGGACCACAGCTGGCCCAGAACCGTGCGCCGGTACTGGCCCTTGACCTCGCGAGACACGAGGTTGAAGAGCAGCTCACGCGACATCACGAGCTGACGAAAGTAGGTCATAACCGCCTCGGGGAACGCTTGCTGTGGCCAAGTCTATGGGCACCCGTCGCAGGCGCAGGGCAGGGAGGAGCCTCAGCGCGAGAACGACTACCCTGGAAGGGCAGACGGAAGGGACTGGGATGCAGGTTCGAGAGCTGTCCATCGAGGGCGCGTGGGAGTTCAGGCCGCGCCAGTTCGGCGACCCTCGCGGCGTCTTCCTCGAGGCCTTCAAGACCGACGTCTTCCGTGAGGCGGTGGGGCACGAGTTCCGCATGAAGCAGGTCAACACGTCTGTCTCTGCAGCCGGCGTGCTGCGCGGAGTGCATTTCGCGGACGTCCCTCCCAGCCAGGCCAAGTACGTGATGTGCAGCCAGGGTGCCGTGGTCGATGTGATCGTCGACATCCGCGTCGGCTCCCCCACGTTCGGCCAGTGGGAGTCCGTGCTGCTCGACGACGTCGACCGCCGCGCCGTCTACCTGTCGGAGGGCCTGGGCCACGCCTTCTGCTCCCTCGAGGACGGCTCCACCGTGACCTACCTCGTCTCGGAGCCGTACAACCCTGGCCGTGAGCACGGCGTGCATCCGCTCGACCCGGGCATCGGCATTGAGTGGCCGACCCAGGCGCGCGACGGCTCGGCGCTCGTGTACGAGCTGTCTGCCAAGGACGAGGCCGCGCCCACGCTCGCGGAGGCGGCAGCCAGCGGCCTGCTGCCCTCATACGAGGAGGCGCTGGCATTCCGCCGCAGCCTCGGCGTGAGCGACTAGTCCACCTATACTTCTGAGGTTCTACGCGGGCAGGCGAACGCTGCCCCACTGGGAGGCGACATGAAGGTCCTGGTCACCGGCGGCGCCGGCTTCATCGGCTCCAACTTCGTGCGCCTGACGCTCGAGACCCGCCCCGACGTCGACGTCACCGTGCTCGACGCCCTCACGTACGCGGGCGACTCGGCCTCGCTTCCCGACGATCCGCGCGTGACTCTCGCCAAGGGGGACGTGGCCGACGAGGGCCTCGTGGACGACCTCGTCGCCAGCCACGACCTGGTCGTCCACTTCGCGGCGGAGAGCCACAACGACAACTCGCTGCACGACCCGTGGCCGTTCGTGCAGACGAACGTCATCGGCACGTACCGGCTCCTCGAGGCGGTGCGCCGCCACGGCAAGCGACTGCACCACATCTCCACCGACGAGGTCTACGGCGACCTCGAGCTCGACGACCCCGCCAAGTTCACGCCGGAGACGCCGTACAACCCCTCCTCGCCGTACTCGTCGACCAAGGCCGCATCGGACCTGCTCGTGCGCGCGTGGGTGCGCAGCTTCAAGGTCGAGGCGACCATCTCCAACTGCTCGAACAACTACGGCCCGTACCAGCACGTCGAGAAGTTCATCCCTCGCCAGATCACGAACATCCTCGACGGGCAGCGCCCCAAGCTCTACGGCGCCGGCCTCAACGTGCGCGACTGGATCCACGTGGACGACCACAACCGCGCCGTGTGGACCATCATCGACAAGGGCCGCCCTGGAGAGACCTACCTCATCGGCGCGGACGGCGAGCTCGACAACAAGACGGTCATCGAGATGATCCTCGAGCAGATGGGCCAGCCGCGCGACGCGTACGACCACGTCGCCGACCGCCCCGGCCACGACCTGCGCTACGCGATCGACGCGACCAAGCTGCGCGAGGAGCTGGGCTGGGAGCCGGTCTTCACGTCCTTCGCCGATGGCCTCGCCGACACCATCCGCTGGTACCGCGAGAACGAGGCGTGGTGGCGCGCCAAGAAGCTCGAGACCGAGCTCAGGTACCAGCAGCTCGGGCGCTGACGCCTTGGCAAGCATCGGCGACCGGCCGATGCCCGGCTCTCACCGTCCGGCGGCCTCGCGCAGCAGCTCCAGATAGCCGCGAGCCACGCTCGCCACGTCGTACTGCTGCGCGCGCTCGGCCGCCGCGGCTCCCAGCCGGGAGCGGAGCGCCGCGTCGCCGATGAGCCGCGCCAGGGCCGCGCGCAGGTCCTCCACGTCGCCGCTGCGCACGATCACTCCCGATTCGCCGTCCACGACCGCCTCGTCGAGCCCCGGCAGGTCGGAGACGACGACGGCGCAGCCCGAGGCCATCGCCTCGAGGAGCGCGACGGGCAGGCCGTCCTGGTCGCCCGATGCCGCTCGCACCGAGGGGAAGACGGCGACGTCGGCCTCGGCGTCGGCGCGGGAGAGCTCCTCGCGTGTCAGCTGCCCGGCGAAGGTGACAGGGAGCCCGTCGGCCCGCGACTCGAGCGCGGCGCGCTCGGGGCCGTCGCCCACGATCGTCAGCTCCCAGCGGTCCGCGGGAAGCCCCGCGAGGGCGTCGAGCAGGACGTGGAAGCCCTTCTTCTCCACGAGGCGGCCGACGGCGAGCAGCCGCACTGGGCCGGAGCGGGCCGCGCCGCGCGCCGCCGCGGCCGCCGCGAACTGCGCCACCTGCGCGCCCATGGGACGCACGGAGGTGGTCGCCGCATCGGCGCCCAAGGAGATCGCGATGGAGCGCATGTCCTCGTTCATCACGGTCACAGCCTTGGCGCGTCGCAGCACGGAGCGCTTGAGGGCGCGCGACACGGGATCGCGCAGCGCGTAGAGGTCGCCGCCGAGTGTCGTCACGACCGTGGGGACGCCGCGCGCCGCCCAGCGCGCGACGATGCCCTGGGGGATGATCCAATGCGCGTGGATGACGTCGGGCCGGTGCTCGCGCACGGCTCTGCGCACGGCGAAGAACTGCGCGATGAACAGCGGCGGCACCTGCAGCAGGCGCGACCTGCGCGAGCGCACGTTCTCCAGCAGCGCCCCCGCGGCGACGTCCTCCCAGCGCCTGAAGAAGAAGCGATAGCGACGCACGCTCACGCCGTCGCCGTTCTCCTCGGGCGCGCCGCCGGGGACGGCGGGGACAAGGATGAGGGTCTCGGCATCGGGCGCCATGCCCACCGCGAGGTCGCGCACGAAGGACGGCGTCCCGTCGCCCGCCACGGCGGGGAACGTCGACGCGAGCGTCAGCACCCGGAGGGGCCGGTGAGACGAGGCCATAGGCTGTCCACTGTGATGGAAGGGGCAGGGGCGCACCCAGCATACGAGGTCGCGGTCGTGGGACACCGGGGCTTCCTGGGCGGTCACATCGCGGCGCGCCTGGAGTCCGAGGGCGTGCGGGTGCGCGGCTTCGGCAGCAACGATCCCGTCGTGGTCGACGACGCGCCCCATCCCGACCTCGCCGGCGTCCGCACCGTCGTGTGGTGCGCGGGCCGCGCCAATCCTCGTCTGGCTGAGGAGGACCCCGCGCTCGCCGCGGCCGACGTCGCCGACCTCGCCCAGGCTCTCGACGCGCTGCGCGTCGCCCCGCCGATGCCCCGCATCGTGCTCCTGTCCTCCGGCGGGACGGTCTACGGCCCGCCCGCCAACCCGCCCTACCGCGAGAGCGACGAGCCGGCGCCCGCGAACGCGTATGCGCGCGCCAAGCGCGATCAGGAGCTGCTGCTCGAGCGCTGGCCCGGCGAGTCTGTGGCCCTGCGCGTGGGCAACGCGTACGGACCGGGCCAGGTCCCCGCCCCCGGGCAGGGGGTCCTCGCCCATTGGATCCAGGCGGCGCGCGCGGGCGAGCCGCTCACGCTCTTCGGCGATCCGAGCTCCACGCGCGACTACGTCCACGTCGACGATGTGGCCGACGCCGTCCTCGCGGTGCACCGTGCCGAGCCGGCGCCGCCGCCCGTGATCAACATCGGCTCCGGTCGCGGCACGAGCCTCGAGGAGCTGCTGGCCGTGTTCCGCGAGGCCGTGGCTCCGCTCGAGGTGCGCGTGGTGCGGCGCGGGGCGCGCTCGACGGATGCGACGCATTCGGTGCTCGACGTGACGCTCGCGCGCGAGGTGCTCGGCTGGCGAGCGCGAGTTCCTCTGGTCGAGGGAATCCGAGGACAGTGGGAGTTCGCCCGATGACAGGCCCGGTCGAGCCCTTCGGCGGACCTGCCGAACCGATGTCCGTCCCCGCGGATCGCCGGCGGCGTCCGAGTCTCGCCGCCGTCGTGAAATGGGGCTTCCTCGCCGTCGCGGTCTCCCTGCTCGCATGGGCGATCGTTTCTCGCTGGGACGACGTCGCCCCTGCGCTCGGCGAGGTCGGCTGGCCAGCCTTCATCGGCGCCACTGCGCTCGCGGCGCTCGCGCTCGCGTTCAACGCCCTGTCCTGGCGGGCCGTGATGCGCGCGGTGGGACTGGCTGCGCCGCCGGCCGATGCCGCCGCGGTGTTCTTCATCTCCCAGGCCGGGAAGTACGTCCCGGGCGCGGTGTGGCCCGTGCTCGCCCAGGCGGAGCTTGCGCGCGAGCACGGAGTGAGTCGCGCGAGGGCGATGGCCGGCTCGATCGTCGCGATGGTCGTGGGCGTCATGATGGCGGGCACGGTGGGGGCCGTGGGTCTCGTGATCGCGGCACCCGGCTCCATCCGGCAGCACATGTGGGCGCTCATCGTCGTCGTCATGCTGCTGAGGCTGCTGTATCCCGCGGCGCTCACCTCTGTCATCACCCTCGTCACCCGGCTGCTGCGCCGTCCTGTCGAGCACATCGAGATCGACGGCCGGTCCATCATCGTGAGCGCGGCGTGGTCTGTGCTCAACTGGGCGGCGCTGGGCGGCCAGGCATGGCTGCTGCTGCGTCCGCTCGTCGGCGATGTGCCGCACGCCTTCGCGCTCGCGACGGGAGCCTTCGCCATGTCGTGGCTCGTGGGCTTCCTCATCGTGGTGGCGCCGGCGGGCATCGGGCCGCGCGAGGGCGCGCTCGTCGCGATTCTCGCCGGGGCCGCGACGGCGCCTCAGGCGCTCGCGCTCGCGCTGCTGAGCCGGGCGGCGATGTCGGTGGCCGATGCCGTGGGCCTCGTCGTGGGCCTCGTGGTGCGAGGCGCCGCTAGGCGGCGCGACCGCGACGTGGCTTGACCGGCTCGACGAGCTCGGGGTGAGCTGCGGGCCGCGCGGGCCCGTACTGCAGCTCGCGCGTGCGCTCGAGCTGGTCCTCGAGCAGGATGCGGTTGGACTTCGCGAGGTCCGACAGGATGCCGAGCGCGAAGGCGAGGGCCGCGCCCACGAGCAGCGCGCCTCCCAGGACGAGGGACTGGATGTGATTTCCCTCGTCGCCTTGCAGGGTGAGGACGAGGTAGCGCACGTACGGCGTGAGGCCCGCGACGAGGAACAGCAGCGTCAGCAGGCGGAACACGGACCACGGCCGGTACATGACGTACGAGCGCAGGATCGCCTGACCCGAGCGCAGCATGTGCTCGAACATGCTGTCGAACAGGCGCGACTCGCGCGTCTTGGCATTCGTCTCGATCGGCACCGACGTGATCGCGATGCGCTTGTTGCCCGCCTGGATGATCGTCTCCATGCAGTAGCTGAAGGTGGTCACGATGTTGAGGCGGTACAGCGAGTAGCGCGAGTAGGCGCGGAATCCCGATGCGGCATCGGGGAGCTCGGTCTTGGCGGCGCGGTTGACGACCCACGAGCCGAAGCGCTGCATGAGCTTCTTGAACGGCGAGAAGTGCGCGATGGTCTGCGTCTGCCGGTCGCCGATGACGATGTCGGCACGGCCCTCGAGGATGGGCTTCACGAGGTCGGCGATGCGCTGCTGCGGGTACTGGTTGTCGCCGTCTGTGTTGACCACGATGTCGGCGCCGTGGGCGAGGGCGTACTCGACGCCGTCGCGGAACGAGCGCGCCAGGCCCATGTTGCGGGTGTGGTGGACGAAGTGCTTCACGCCGTAGGAACGGGCGACCTCCACCGTGCGGTCCGTGGAGCCGTCGTCGATGATCAGGACCTCGATCTCGTCGATCCCCTCGATGTGCGTGGGGATGCTCTCGAGCACGAGTGGCAGGGTCTGCTCCTCGTTGAGGCATGGGACCTGGATGAACAGCTTCACGAATCTCCTCCTGGGACGCTGTCCAGCGTAGTTGCGGCGCGCGGGACGGGGCCGGGGGCGATACCAGATTGTGACCCACGGGCGTGGGGGAGCCGCCGCGCGTGAGCGGCGCTCGCCAGGGGAACGTCAGGCGCGGCGATAGTGATTCCAGGCCCAGCCCGCCGCGAGCGAGAGGACGAGCGCGCCCACCGTCGCGCCCACCGCGAGCCCGGCCATCTCGACATCGCTGAGCATTCCCGTGAAGAGGCCCCGCAGCAGCGCGCTGCCGAGCAGGCCGCCCACGGCGCCGGTCGCCGCACCGAGCAGCACGCCAGCGTTCGTGAGCGGGTGCACCTTGGAGGCGCCGGCGCCGATCATGACGCCGATGACGAGGGCGATGAGGGCTCCCACGGCGGTCCTAGATCGCGGCGAACGGGGACATGAACCAACGGGCGAGCCCGGTGCCGATGCCCGCAGCCGGGGCCAGGAGGCCGCCGATGCCGAGCACGGGTCCCAGGAGCGCGCCGACCAGCAGGCCCAGGACCGCGAAGGCGAGCACGTGAAGCCACTGGTTCGTGACGTTGCGGAGCATGAAGCCCAGGCCCCACGCGAGCCCCGGGCCCACGAGCAGGAAGACAAAGAAGATCGCCCCGAACAGGAGCACCACGCCCTGGACGACGGAGGACAGGGAGTTGAGCTCCTCGACCCCGGGCCCGGTGACGACCTGGAGGAAGAGCACGAGAGCCGTCAGCACTCCTGCCACGCCGCTGCCGACGAACGTCATGAAGGGCGTGAAGCGCACCTTCCACGTCGGCCGCAGTCGACCCTTCTCGGAATCCCACTCGGCCATGCGGCAAGACTACGCGACAGGGCAGGCAGGACCTCGGTGCCGCGTGCGGGGCGAGCCGAACTTAGGATGGAGGCACCCGAGAGCAAAGGAGCTCAACGTGAAGTTCGAGATCTACAAGGACAAGGCGGGCGAGTTCCGTTTCCGCATCCGCGCGACGAACGGCAACATCCTGGCCTCCAGCGAGGGCTACAAGGCCAAGGCGTCCGCACAGAACACCATCGACCGCATCAAGTCGGACGCCGCGACCGCCCCGGTCGTCGACGAGAGCTGACGCTGACGGACGGCAGGCGCGCGCCTCTGCCGCGCCCGCCCCGTTTGCGACACAATGACTTCGTGACCACCTTCGCCGAGCGCCACATCGGGCCTGACGACGCCTCGGTGGAGCGCATGCTCGAAGCCGTCGGCTACACGTCTCTCGAGTCGCTCGTCGAGACGGCTGTGCCCGAGGCGATCCGCCACGACGACATCCTCGACCTGCCCGAGCCGCTGACCGAGGCGCAGGCGCTCGCCGCGCTCGAGGACTTCGCAGCCCGCAACACCCAGGCGATCGAGATGATCGGCCAGGGCTACTACGACACCATCACGCCTGCGGTCATCCGCCGCGGCATCCTCGAGAACCCGGCGTGGTACACCGCCTACACCCCGTACCAGGCGGAGATCTCCCAGGGCCGCCTCGAGGCGCTCCTGAACTTCCAGACCGTGGTGTCCGACCTCACCGCCCTGCCCATCGCCGGCGCGAGCCTGCTGGACGAGGCCACGGCGGTGGCCGAGGCGATGCTCCTCATGGTGCGCGCATCGGGCAAGGACGGCGGCGCGATCGTCCTCGACGATGAATGCCTGCCGCAGACGCTCGAGGTGGTCCTCACCCAGGCCGAGGCCGTGGGCATCCCCGTGCGCGTCGAGCGCATCGACGTCGGCTGGAAGGCCGCCGCCGACGTCGCGGGCGTCGTCGTCCAGCACCCCGGGCACTCGGGCGTGCTGCGAGACATCGAGCCGATCGTCGGCGAGGCCAAGTCTGCGGGCGCGCTCGTCACCGTCGCCGCCGACCTGCTGTCGCTCACGATCATGAAGCCGCCCGGCGAGCTCGGCGCGGACATCGCGGTGGGCTCCGCCCAGCGCTTCGGTGTCCCGCTGTTCTACGGCGGTCCGCACGCCGCGTTCATCGCCGTGCGCGAGGGCCTCGAGCGGCAGATGCCGGGCCGCATCGTGGGCGTCTCGGTGGACGCGGAGGGACGCCCGGCCTACCGTCTCGCCCTGCAGACGCGCGAGCAGCACATCCGCCGCGACAAGGCGACGTCCAACATCTGCACGGCCCAGGCGCTCCTCGCGATCGTCGCCGGCATGTACGCCGTCTACCACGGGCCCGAGGGCCTGCGCGAGATCGCGATGCGCGTCCACTCCCGCGCCACGACCCTGTGGGATGCGCTGCACGCCTCGGGCGTGGAGCTCGTCCACGAGGCCTTCTTCGACACCGTCCTGGCCCGCGTTCCCGGCGGTGCCGACTCCGTCATCGCGCGTGCCCGCGCCGCAGGCATCAACCTGCGCCGCGTCGACGCGGACACGGTGGCGATCGCGTGCGACGAGAAGACCGAGCTCGAGACGCTCGACCACATCGTCGAGGCGTTCCTGGGCGCCAAGCGCCACCCCGTCTACACGACCCCGCGCGTGGCGATCCCGCTCAGCCTGCGCCGCCACTCGGAGTACCTCACGCACCCGGTCTTCCACGAGCACCGCTCGGAGGCCGCGCTCACGCGCTACATGCGCCGCCTGGCCGACCGCGACCTCGCCCTGGACCGCACGATGATCCCGCTGGGCTCGTGCACCATGAAGCTCAACGCGGCCGCGGAGATGCAGATGCTGCTGCATCCCGGCTTCGCGAACATCCACCCGTTCGCCCCGTCCGAGCAGACGGAGGGCTACCGCGCGCTCATCGCGCAGCTCGAGGACTGGCTCGCGGAGATCACCGGCTACGCCGCCGTCTCCGTCCAGCCGAACTCGGGCGCTCGCGGCGAGTACGCGGGCCTGCTCGCGATTCGCGAGTACCACCGCTCGCGCGGCGAGGGCGAGCGCGACGTGTGCCTCATCCCGGCATCGGCGCACGGCACGAACGCGGCGTCGGCGGTGCTGGCCGGCTTCCGCGTCGTGGTCGTCGCCACCGGCGAGGACGGCGAGGTCGACATGGCCGACCTGCGAGCCAAGCTCGCCGAGCATGCGGGCAGGATCGCGGCGATCATGCTCACCTACCCCTCGACCCACGGCGTCTACGAGGAGCACGTGGGCGAGGTGTGCGCGGCGGTCCACGAGGCCGGGGGCCAGGTCTACATCGACGGCGCGAACCTCAACGCCCTCGTCGGACTCGCCAAGCCGGGCCACTTCGGCGGCGACGTGTCGCACCTCAACCTGCACAAGACGTTCTGCATCCCGCACGGCGGCGGGGGACCCGGCGTGGGCCCGGTCGCGGTCGCCGAGCACCTCGTGCCGTTCCTGCCGTCGCTGCGCCAGAGCATCCAGCGCCCGCGCGACCTGCGCCGCAAGGGCAAGGCCGTGAGCGCGGCGCCGTACGGCTCGGCGGGCATCCTGCCCATCTCGTGGGCGTACATCGCCATGATGGGCGGCCAGGGCCTGCTGCGCGCGACCAAGGTCGCGGTCCTCGCCGCGAACTATATCGCCACGCGCCTGGGCGACCACTACCCCGTCCTGTTCCGCGGCCCGGGCGGCCTGGTCGCGCACGAGTGCATCCTCGACATCCGCCCCATCACCAAGGCCACGGGCGTCACGGCGGAGGACATCGCCAAGCGGCTCATCGACTACGGCTTCCACGCGCCCACGATGTCGTTCCCGGTCGCCGGGACGCTCATGATCGAGCCCACGGAGAGCGAGGACCTGGCGGAGCTGGACCGCTTCGTCGAGGCGATGATCTCCATCCGCGAGGAGATCGCCCAGATCGAGCGCGGCGAGATCTCCGTCGAGGACTCGGTGCTGCGCCACGCCCCCCACACGGCGGCATCGGTCGCCAGGGACGACTGGGACCAGAAGTACTCGCGCGAGCAGGCGGCCTTCCCCGTGCCGCGCCTGCGCGTCGACAAGTACTTCCCGCCCGTCCGTCGCATCGACAACGCGCACGGGGACCGCAACCTCGTGTGCGCGTGCCCGCCGCCCGAAGCCTTCGAGTCCTGAGCCATGCCCCACAGCCCTCTCCACGCCGAGCATGTCGCGCTCGGAGCGACCCTGGTCGACTTCGCCGGCTGGGAGATGCCCGTGCGCTACTCCGGCGACGTCGCCGAGCACACCGCCGTCCGCACGGCCGCCGGCCTGTTCGACATCTCCCACATGGGCGAGATCGCCGTCCGGGGCGCCGATGCCGCATCGGGCCTCGACCACGCCCTCGTCTCCGCGATGTCGCGCGTGGCGCTCGGACGCGCCAAGTACACGATGCTGTGCACGCCCGAGGGCGGGATCATCGACGACCTCATCGTCTACCGGCGCGACTGGGACCACTTCCTGATCGTCGCGAACGCGAGCAACACCGCCGCCGTCGTGGCCGCGCTCCAGGAGCGCCTGGCCGGGCGCGACGTCACCGTGACGGACGAGTCGCAGGAGGTGGCGCTCATCGCGATCCAGGGCCCGCGCGCGGAGGAGATCGTCGCGACGATGTGTGATCGAAATGCCGACGACGTGCGCGCCTCGACCTACTACTCGTGGTGCACCGTGACGCTGCGCGGCGACATCCACGCGATATGCGCGCGCACCGGCTACACGGGCGAGGACGGCTTCGAGCTGTTCGTGCCCGCCGCCGATGCCGTCGAGGTGTGGCGCCTGGCGCAGGAGGTGGGCGGTCCGCTCGGCCTCATCCCATGCGGCCTGTCCGCGCGAGACTCGCTCCGCCTCGAGGCGGGCATGCCGCTGTACGGCCAGGAGCTCGGGCTCGACCGCACCCCGTTCGCCGCGGGGCTGGGCCGGGTGGTGCAGCTCGACGCGGGCAAGGTGCTCCTGCCTCCGGGCCTCGACGGCGCGGTGTCCGTGTCCGCCGAGCCGGTGGAGCGCGGCGACTTCGTGGGCCGCGACGCGCTCGAGGCGGCCAAGGCGGCGCACGAGGCGGCGTTCGCCGATCCGACCGGCGCTCCCGCCGACTACGAGGTGCTCGTGGGGCTCAAGGGCGAGGGCCGTCGCTCCGCTCGCACCGGCTATGAGCTGTTCGCGGGCGAGGAGCGCGCGGGCGTCGTCACGTCGGGCGCGCCCTCCACGACGCTGGGCGTCGCCATCGCGATGGCCTATGTCCACCCGCGCTTCGCCGCCGAGGGCACCGTGCTCGAGGCGGACGTCCGGGGTCGGCGCGAGCCCATGACGGTGACCGCGCTACCGTTCTACAAGCGCGCCTGATCGTCCGGCGCGACCACGTCTAGGAGGTGTGCCATGGCTGACGTTCCCGAGGACCTCACGTACTCGGCCGAGCACGAGTGGGTGCGGGGCGAGGTCGCCGCGGGCTCGACCGTGACGGTCGGCATCTCCCGTCACGCCGCCGACGCCCTGGGCGACGTGGTCTACGTGGAGGCTCCCCGCGTGGGCGACACGGTCACCGCCGGGCAGGTGTGCGGCGAGCTCGAGTCCTCCAAGGCCGTGAGCGAGCTGTACTCGCCGGTGACAGGCGTGGTGATGAGCGTCAACGAGGCTCTCACGGCGGACCCGAGCCCCATCAACGCGGACCCCTACGGCGCGGGCTGGATCTTCACGGTCGAGGTGACGGACGCAGGAGGCGAGCTGCTCGATGCGGCCGCCTACTCCGCCCTCATCGCGTGACCGCGCACACCTGATCGCATGCGCGAGCAGCTCGTCGTCGCGGCGGCGATCACGGACGCCCTGGAGACGCCGCGCCTTCTCCTGGCCGCGCGGCGCAGCTCCCCCAAGTCCCTCGCGGGCATGTGGGAGTTCCCCGGCGGGAAGGTCGAGCCAGGCGAGACGCCCGTCGAGGCGCTGCGCCGCGAGCTCGTCGAGGAGCTGGGCGTGGAGGTCTCCGTCGGCGACGAGGTGTTCGGGCCCGACCTCGCCCGGGGGGACGGCATCGGCACCGACGGCGAGACGCGCGTGTGGGAGCTGCGCGCCGGTGCCGAGGGTGTGAAGCGCCTGGTCATGCGCGTGTGGTGGGCGAGCATCGTGCCCGGGCCGGACGGCGGGGCGGCAGAGCCGCAGCCCTTGGAGGACCACGACGCGCTGCGCTGGCTCGAGCCCGGGTCGTGGCGGGACGTGCCGTGGCTGCCCGCCGACGACCGCATCGTCACCGCCCTGCTGGACGATGCCGTGGCTCGCGCCAAGCGCGTGTGGTGCTGAGACGGCGGTTCAGCCGAAGAGCTTCGCCGCCTGCTGGCCGGAGCTCTTGAGCCCGTCTCCGAGCTTGTCGAGCGCACCGCCGACCATGGTGAGGATCTTCGCGAGGTCCTCGAGGTTCTTGGCCAGGCCAGCAAGGTCGCTCTTGGCGTTGACGAGGGTCTTGGACGTGTCCGCGAGGCGCTTGGCGGGGTCCGCGAGGAGCTTGTCGTTGCCGACGTCGAGGCCGGCGACGATGTTCACGCCCGCGACCTTGGCGTACTTGGGCTTGACGTTGGGGATGTCGATGCTCGCCATGAACGTGGACACGTCGCCCAGGAAGTCCGCCGCCTCGCCCAGCTGGCCTCCCACGCGGGTGAGGGTGGTGGCGCCGGTCGTGAGGTTGCCCGCGGCTCCGCCCTTGCCTCCCGTGCCCGCGAGGGACACCGCGGCGGACTTTGCGTGCTCGCCCGCGTCGCCCAGGCCGTCAGCGACCTTGGCGAGCATCGCGGGCGCGGCCTGCAGGACGCCGATGAGCTTGCCGAGCTCGTCGCGGTGCTGCATGAAGAACTCCACGACGTCCTTGATCCCCTCGGCGGGGGTGTTGTCGAAGAACTTGCCGATGTCGCCCAGGTCCATTGCTCGCTCCTTTGCACTTCACAGAGAGGGCCTGGACTCACGGTAACGCCTGACGGTCCCGCGCGATGCACCCT
>Ga0207868_1000532_pt1 | contig 38821 bp, 33 predicted proteins | sample Passage237B_FD_187370 | JGI IMG/M metagenome (GOLD analysis project Ga0207868, IMG submission 187370) | Cellulose adapted compost microbial communities from Newby Island Compost Facility, Milpitas, CA, USA - Passage2 37B (SPAdes) (version 3) ... | reverse complement strand
CCTTGGGTGCCAAGTAGCGCACGCCCGATGGTCACACTCGAAGCCTTATGGCTCTTTACCGGCATTTATATCAGCGCGTTCAATCTCTTGCTCAGCGCTCGCAGCCGCCATGCGCTGCGCAGCTTGTTGTTCGTAGTCGTATTCAACGCCTTGCTCTTGGCGGTATTCGGCACGTTTCAGAAACTGCTAAAAGCGGAGGGACTTTACTTTGGGTTACAGCCCTCACCCCAGCCGCGATTTTTCGCTTCGTTCATTTATCACAATCACTGGGGAGCATTTTGCGTGCTGATGCTGGCCTCCGGCCTGGGACTTTTTTTTCATTACCTGCGCCGGCATACGCTGCGTGAACTCGGACACACTCCTGCCATTTTCGTCCTCATCGCCGTTTTCACAATTGCGATAACTGCGCCGATGAGCGGATCGCGTTCGGGCACCGTGCTAGTCCTGCTCATGCTGGGCGGTGCTTTGGTGCACTGGATGCGAATCATGAATCAGCGCACCAAATCCACTAGCAGCAAAATAGCTTTCGCCGGAACGGGTTTGGCCGTGTTGGTCGCTGTGATAGCAGTTACCTATCCGTTAGCCAGACCGGCTATCGAAGAACGGCTTCGCGACACCCAACAGCAGCTGCAAAAGCCCAAGGAACCCGGCCCGACCCAATCCCGCATGGTTCTTTATCGCGACACCTGGCACATGGCTCGCGATCGCCTACTCTTTGGTTGGGGCATGGCCTCGTATCCTAATGTGTTCACCATCTATAACACTCAAAATCGCGGGACAAAGGACAACCTCCCCCATTACTATCACGACGCGCATTCTGACTGGCTACAATCCTTGGCGGAACTGGGCGTAGTCGGATCAGTATTGTTGGGACTCTGCGCGATCGCTCCGTTTTGGCGATTCCGCCAATCCCTCACGCAAAGTATTTTGTCACTCTATCTTTTGGCGGGGTGCGGAGTCATTTTGCTCTACGCTTGGGTTGAGTTTCCCTTCGGCAATGTGGCCGTGAGTATCTGCTTTTGGTTCTCGTTGTTTTTCGCGTTGCGCTATAGCCGGCTCGATTCGGAGCACTGACACGCCTGCATGGTTTCCGTAGTCATCCTTACTCTCAACGAGGAGCGCGATCTACCGCTTTGCCTCGCCAGTTTGCACCGATGCGACGACATTGTCGTGCTCGATTCGGGATCAACCGACCGCACCGTTGAAATTGCGACGCGCGCCCACGCACGCGTGGTTACGAATCCTTTTAAAAATTTCGCCGATCAGCGCAATTTTGCCCACCAGCAAATCTCGTTTCAGCACCAATGGGTTCTGCACCTCGACGCTGACGAGATTATGACCGAGGAGCTCTGGAACGAGTGCATTGCTGTCGCCCAAAGGAATGACGGCTCGGTGGACGGTTACTGGATCGCGCCGAAGATGATGTTTCAGGGGCGATGGATTCCGCATTGCACCGACTTTCCCGCTTACCAAGCCCGGCTCTGTCATGCGCAGCGATTCCGCTTCATTGAAGTCGGGCATGGCCAGCGCGAAGCGCCAGACATGCGCATGCGTCATTTGAACGCCAATTACCTGCATGATCTGTCATCCGACGGCGAGGACGACTGGCTGAGCAAACATCGTCGCTACGCCAAGGCTGAGGCACGCGAGCAACTGCAACACTTGGCCGTAGGCAACTGGCGCGAATTGTTTTCGCGGGATGCACTACGTCGGCGAAGAGCATTAAAGCGTTTGTCCTTCAAACTCCCCTGCCGCCCTTGGTTTCGATTCATCTATCAATATGGCCTGCGTGGCGGGTTTCTCGATGGCGCGGCCGGCTGGCGTTATTGCAACCTGCTCATGCGCTATGAGCGGTTTATCGATGAAGCCGTGCGAGAGCTGAAAAAATCATCCCGTTAACGATGCCGCGGGTAATATTCGTCAACCGCTTCTATTGGCCGGAAGAACCGGCCACGAGTCAGCTTCTAACTGATCTCGCGCAATCCGTGGCGGATGCAGGCTTCACGGTATGTGTGATTACAAGCTGCAAGGCACAATCTCCACGCCTCGAGACACACCGAGGGGTTGATATCCTGCGCGTCGGACCTGTGAGGCACGATGGACGTTCGCTGGTATTTCGAGTATTCGATTTTGTCAGTTTTATCAGCGCCGCGCTGTGGCGGCTGCTTCGGATAGTTCGAGGTGGCGATACCGTCGTTATCATGACTGATCCACCTATGCTGGGCGCTTTAGCCGCTCCGCTTTTAGAATGGCGCGATGTGCGGCTGATCCACTGGATTCAAGATATCTACCCAGACGTCGCTATCTCAGTCACCGGTCAGCGCTGGATGAATTTCCTTAAACCGTGGCGCGACTATGCATGGAGGCAGGCCGAAGGTTGTGTGACGCTCGGAAAGGACATGGCTTCGGTGCTGAAGGGCGCTGCTGTAGCCGATGAGCGCATTACCATCATTCCCAATTGGGCTCCAGAAGGCCTTATCGAAGAACCAACTAACGAAAGTGACGCCATTAAGACCGCATGGGGCGTGGCAGAAAAATTCGTCATCCTCTACTCCGGCAATCTCGGCCACGTGCACGATTTAATGCCGGTGCTTGATATTGCCGAGAACCTCAGAAATGAGCCCGACATTGTTTTCGTGTTTGTCGGAAGCGGCGCACAACAAAGCGCCTTGCGCGAATCAGCTCAAAGCCGGCGATTAAACAATATCGTCTTTCAACCTCATCAACCGCGCTCACGACTTGGTGCGGCGCTGTCAGCGGGCGATCTACATTGCGTCACTCTCAAGGAAGGCTGCGAGAGCTGCGTATTGCCCAGTAAACTACATGGCATCATCGCAGTCGCACGCCCTATTTTATTTATCGGCCCTAAAACCTCTGAACTCTTTAGCATGATCACAGAGCAAAAGCTCGGGGTTAGCTTTACGCGCAACCAAGCCGCAGTGGCCGCAGCCGAGATCCGTGCACTTAAAAGCGACTCTCAACGCCGCATCGCCATGTCGACCGCCGCACGGCAGCTACATCAGGAAACCGGATTTTCCGCTTCTCGGCTTGCTTGGTTAAATCTGCTTGGCCGTCCCTCCCTCAAGCCATCACACTAAATTAATCGCATGGCGAACATACGACGAAGCACATTGGGACTACTGGCTCTAGACATCATTTCTGTCTGGGCGTGCTTCAACCTCGCGCTCTACCTCCGCAGTCTTCAGAGCCCGGTTTTCCTACCGCTCATTTGGCCGATGCTGTTCTGCGTGTTAGCGATTTATCTCATCGACGGGTATAAGTCGCAGACCGATGTGATGAGTCTGGATTACACCAGCCAGCACAGTATCGCCCTGCTGGCCGCATTAATTCTCACTCTGCTCCTGACCTTCGTGTTCGTGCCGGCTGGTTATGAACTGCAAGCCAGCCGCTCTGTGATTTTGATCTCTTTCATCGCACTAGTTCCGGTCACACTGTCTTACCGCAGGGTTTTCTACGCCCGCGCTTTGCGCGCACAGGAAGTGCGCAGTGTCGTATTTGCTGGCGACTACGCCAGCTGCTTGGCGTTCAAGCAGGAATGCGACAAAGTGGGAATCGGCCACCCGGTCATCTACTCACTCGCCTTTGAAGAAAACACCGCACCTGCTCCACTCGCTTCCATAGACCTGCGCATTGATCCGAGAAGCTTCAAAACTATCCTTGATGAAATTGAAGCAGAGCGCCTACCGGTCCAGGCCATCGTTCTACGCGAATCAAGCCGGGCTCTTCCTGACAAGGTTTCGCAACGCCTAATGCGACTGTATTTCAGTGGGATTCCCACTTACACGTTGGAATTATTCCACCAAGTTTATTGGCGAAAAATTCCACTCTACCGCCTCAATCACACCTGGCTATTTCAGGAGGGCTTTCCCATCGCCCGTGAACCCGTGTTTGAGCGCGTCAAAAGCGCCAGCGATGCAATTCTGGCCGCCATCGCCATCATCATTGTATCACCGGTGATTTTGTTATGTGCCCTCGCCATCTGGTGCGAAGACCGCGGACCCGTATTTTTTACTCAAAATCGCGTCGGCAGGAATCGCACGATCTTCAAGATGGTCAAGCTGCGCACCATGCGTGCACCGCGAGAAAATGACAGTCGCTATACCGCGGAAGGAGATGTCCGCATCACAAGAGTCGGACGATTCCTACGCGCCACACGCCTCGATGAGTTTCCACAGTTGTGGAACGTTCTGATCGGCGACATGAGTTTGATCGGTCCGCGCGCGGAATGGGATGCGTTGGTTGAAGATTACGAAAAGGAAATCCCCTGTTATCATTTTCGTCATCTCGTAAAACCCGGGATCACCGGCTGGGCTCAAGTCAACTATCCCTATGGCGCCAACATGGAGGACACGATTCGCAAACTCGAATTCGACCTCTACTATATTCGTCATTTTTCCTTTCTATTGGATGCCGCGATTGTGCTGAAAACGATCCACATCATGCTGTTTGGCAAAGGTCGTTGAAAAACATCAATCAGGCTCCAGCGTTACTAAATGAAAGAGTATGAATTTGCCGTCATCGGCGGTGGTTCCGCCGGTTTCAACGCCGCTCGATTAGCCGCCGATCTCGGCTTGAAAACCGTCATCATCGACGGGGCGCGACAGCTCGGCGGACTCTGCATCCTTCGGGGCTGCATGCCATCAAAGACCCTCCTCTACATCGCCGAAACGCTGCATCACGCCAAGCAGGCAGGCAAACTCGGGTTAAAAATTCCTCGCGCTTCAGCCGACATGAAAGCGGTCCATACGCGCAAAAAGTATATCATTGGCGACTTTGCGGACTTTCGGCTCAAGCAACTTAAAAAAGGCAAATTCGACCTGATTCAACAGCATGCTCGATTCATCAACCCGCACACGGTTGAGCTGAGCAACGGCCATAAAATTCACGCGCGATACTTTCTGATCGGCACCGGTTCCAAAGTCAGTCTTCCGGCGGTGCCCGGTTTAAGCGAAGCAGATTGCTGGACCAGTGATGACGTGCTCGATCTCGATTTTCTGCCGAAGAGTGTGATTGTTCTCGGCGGCGGAATCGTCGCATGCGAACTCGCCCAGATGCTTAACCGCTTGGGCTCGAAAGTCACCCTCGTGCAGCGCAGCCGAAACATACTCCGCGATCATTCCGATGAGGCCTCAACTGTCGTGCAACAGGCCTTTGTGGACGAAGGTATCGAACTCTTCACCGACACTTCGCTTCAAAGTGTAAAGCGAGACAAAAACGGCTATAGCGTGACCTTTATCCACAACGGCAAAACGGTCACGCGCCGCGCGGCACACTGCCTCAACGCGCTTGGCCGAACACCCAACACTCACACACTCAACTTGGCTTCGGCCAACGTGCGCACACGACCAGACGGACAAATTATCACTAATCGTTGGCAGCAGACCAGTGCGCCACACATTTACGCCGCAGGTGATTGCTCCGGTCCACACGAGATCGTTCATGTCGCGATTCAGCAGGGTGAACTTGCCGCCCGGCACATTGCCGGCGTCAAAGGCATCAAGCCGGTAGACTACAACTTACTGCTCAATGTCGTATTCACCGATCCACAGCTCGCCACGATTGGACGATTGGAAAGAGATTTGAAAGACAAGGGCCTGCCTTACCTAGTCGCGTCCTATCCATTCAACGACCACGGCAAATCCATTCTTATGGAGGCGAACTATGGCTACGTGAAAGTCATCGCCGAGCCAAAGACAGGACGAATCCTCGGTGCAGAAATCGTGGGCAAAGATGCAGGCGAACTCATCCACTGTTTCTCCACTCCACTGGCCATGAAAGCCACAGTCTTCAATATGCTGAAAGCTCCATGGTATCATCCGACACTCGCTGAGATCATCACCTACCCGCTCGAAGAAATCGCGGAGCAGATTCAAAACGACTAATCATTCCTCACATGGCAAACTATCACGTCCCAGAATTTCTCACTGAGTTGCTCGAGGCTCGGTCGCCTTCCGGCTACGAAGCCGAAGCTCAAGCCGTGTTTGATCGCCACGTCAAACCCGCGGCCGATCGCTACGAAAAAGACGCTTTGGGCAACCGAATCGCCACGCTCAATCCTGAAGGCGATCCGACGCTGATGCTCGCCGGCCATCTCGACGAGCTCGGCCTCATCATCACATACATCAACGAACGCGGCTTTCTGTATTTCGACACGATTGGTGGACATGATCGGATTGTGATTTCCGGACGCCGGGTCCGCATTCAAACAGCCAACGGCGTTATCAAGGGCGTCACCGGCAAGCGCGCGATTCACCTCATGGATGAAGCCGACCGCAAGAAGGTGCCTGAACGTCACGAGATGTGGATTGATATCGGTGTCTCTTCCAAGAAGGAGGCGTTGGCGCACGTTAGCATCGGCGACGTGGCCACCTACGATCATGGCTTTGAGCTGATCAATGGCAGTATCGGCGCCGCCCGCGCGTTCGATAACAAGGTCGGCGCTTATGTGGTAGGCGAAACTTTGATCCGCCTTGCTGATGGCAAGAAAAAGCCCGCCGCCAAAGTCGTCAGTGTCGGCACCGTGCAGGAGGAAATTGGTGTGCGCGGCGCCACGGCCTCAAGTTACGCCGTGAATCCGCACATCGCGGTCGCAATCGACGTCGGGCACGCCACCGATCATCCCGATTGTGACAATCGCAAATACGGCGAATTCACCTTAGGCGGCGGCCCGATCATCTGCCGCGGGGCCAACATTAACCCCAAGATTTTCCAGCGCCTGCTCGACGCCGCGAAAAAGACGAAGATTCCGTATCAACTTGAAGCCGACCCGCGCCCGACCGGCACCGATGCTCGCGCCCTGCAACTCGCCCGTGGCGGTGTCGCGACCGGACTGGTCAGCATTCCGCTGCGCTACATGCACACGCCCAGCGAACTCGTAGACCTAAAGGACGTCGAACACACGATCACCTTGCTCGTCGAATTCGCCAAGAATCTCAAAGCGGGCGATTACGCCCATTGGTAAGTCGGGTCACGGCATTAAAAAAGCCCCGGATATTCCGGGGCTTTTTTAATGCCGTGATCAGGCGGCATTCTTGTTCGATACCGATTTGGTTGTGCGTTTGAGCATTGGTCGGCGACGTCCCGCAACCACGGCGGCATCAATGACGACCTCGCTCACATCTTCGCGATGCGGGATGTCATACATCACTTCCAGCATCAGACTCTCCATGATGGAACGCAAAGCACGAGCGCCCGTCTTCAGATCAATCGCCTTCTGAGCGATGGCTTTGATCGCATCGGGAGTGAAACGCAGATTCACACCATCGATGGCGAAGAGCTTGATGTATTGCTTCACTATCGCGTTCTTCGTGCGTAGGAGAACCTTTTCGAGGTCCTTGATACCGAGTTGATCCAAGACCGAAACCACCGGAAGTCGTCCAATGAATTCCGGAATCATGCCGAAGCGCACCAAATCCTCGGGTGCGACCGCCTTCATCATCTCCTCAGGAGCAAGAGTATCTTCCTGTTTCACTCCGGCGGAAAAACCGAGTGAACGATGGCCACGTCGACGCTGCACGATTTCATCAAGGCCCACAAAAGCACCGCCACAAACGAACAGGATATTGCTGGTGTTTACCTGCACGTATTCCTGGTTCGGGTGTTTGCGGCCACCTTGCGGCGGAACGTTACAAACGGTGCCTTCGAGAATCTTAAGCAAGGCCTGCTGCACGCCTTCGCCGGAGACATCGCGCGTGATTGAAACGTTCTCCGTCTTGCGGCCGATCTTATCGATTTCATCGATATAGATGATGCCACACTCAGCGCGTTTTACGTCGTAATTGGCGTTCTGCAGGAGGCGTAAGACAACGTTTTCGACATCGTCGCCCACGTAGCCGGCCTCGGTCAGAGTCGTGGCATCCGCGATGGCAAAAGGCACATCAAGCACCCGCGCGAGCGAACGCGCCAACAACGTCTTGCCTGAGCCGGTGGGGCCGATGAGCAGAATATTGCTCTTCTCCACCTCGACATCGTTGAACTCAGGCGAAAGCGAGACGCCGTCTTTGCTTTGCTGTGTGGCGTCGAAATTCAACCGTTTGTAGTGGTTGTAAACCGCTACCGCCAAAACCTTCTTCGCGTGGTCCTGACCGATGACGTGTTCATCAAGTGTCTTCTTGATATCCGAAGGCTTAATCAGACGAAAGGCCGGTTTCGCCTCGGCAGTGGGCGCCTTCACTTCGCGATCAATGATCGTCTTGCAGACGTTGACGCACGAATCGCAGATATAAACCCCGGGGCCAGCGATGATCTTCTTTACCTCCGCTTGGGATTTTCCGCAAAACGAACACAGGGTCATGCGCGAAGACTTAGCCATGGCGTAATCAGTCCCTAGCGGGCAACTGGTGTCGAGTTGGAAATAGGCCGCAAGGGCCTTTATGCCGCGGATTGCACGGACAAGGATTGGGCTTCCTTGGTCGACTCAACCACGTGGTCGACCAAGCCGTATTCCTTGGCTTCGTGCGCGCTGAGATAGTAGTCGCGATCCGAGTCCTTCTCGATTTGCGCCGGGGTCTTGCCCGTGTGCTTGGCGATGGTCTCATTGAGCGTCTTGCGCCAGCGCAGGATTTCCTTGGCCGCGATGGAAATATCCGCCGCTTGGCCTCCGGCACCGCCCGAAGGCTGGTGAATCATAACCCGACTGTTCGGTAGCGCGAAGCGCTTGCCCTTGGTTCCCGCAGCGAGAAGCACGGTGCTCATGCTGGCGGCCATGCCCACGCAGTAAGTGACGATGTCACACTGCAGGAAGTTCATCGTGTCATAAATCGCCATGCCGCCCGTCACCACTCCACCCGGGGAGTTGATGTAGAGCTGAATGTCCTTCTTCGGGTCCTCCATCTGCAGGAAGAACATCTGGGCAATAACCAGATTAGCGACTTGGTCATCTATCGGCGTGCCGATGAAGATGATGCGGTCTTTGAGCAGACGGGAATAGATATCCATCGACCGCTCACCGCGGCCGGTGTTTTCAAGGACGATTGGGACGTAATAGCTCACGATTTTTTAGGCCTTCGGTTCGATTGTGCTTACCGTAGCCTTGGAAACGAGGAAATCAACTGCCTTGTCGAAAATGATGCTCTGTTGGATGCTGCGGAGCGCATCGCGGTTCTTGGCCAGATCCTTGATAAACTTGTCCGGCTGCTGGCCCGAACGCATGGCTTCGCGATAGATGAACTGATTGATGTCGTTCTCCTCGACGTTGAGCTTTTCGGTCTCGGCGATCTTCGCGAGGGCCAGCTGAAGCTTCACGCGGCCAACCGCGGCCTTTTGCGCATTTTCAAAGAGCTCCTTCTTGTCGTTCTCAAGCTGCTCCTGCGGCACACCACGACGGATGTTTTCCTCGATGAATTGACGCAGCACACCTTGGGTTTCGTTTTCCACCAAGGACTCGGGAGCATCGAAGGTGAGCTTTTCCAACAAGGCGTCCGTCACTTGACGGCGCTGTTCCGCGCGATTGCGACCTTCCTTCTGGAATTGGATATTGTTGCGAACATTGGTCTTCAGCGCGTCGAGGCTGTCGGCCTGATTCGACTTGAGGAATTCATCGTCGATCGGCGGCAGCACGCGCTCGCGGATTTCCTGCACTTCGATCGCGTAGGTCGCCGATTTTCCGGCGAGCGCGGGAGCACCGGCAAACTCCGCTGGGAAGGTCACCGTGATGCTCTTCTTGTCGCCCGTCTTGAGGCCAGCCAACTGCTTGCCGAGGCCGGGAATCACGCCTTCGTGTTCGCCTTCAACTTCCTCCCATGTTTGCGGCACTTTGCCGTAAATCTGCTTATCGGGAACGAGCTCGATCACGGGCTTGCCGTCAACGGTGCCTTCGTAAGCGAGTTTGACGTAATCGCCCTTAGCGGCTTCACGCGTGGCAACCTTAAACTCCGCGCGCTGGCTGCGCAGCGCTTCGATCGCGGCATCAACTTCGGCGTCGGTAACATCGGTCGGCGCAACCTCGGTCTTCAAACCGGTATAGTCGGGCAATTCAAATTCTGGGCGCACATCGACCGTGACAGTGATCGTCGCGTCAGAACCCTCAGCGATCGTGCCAGGCTCAACATTGACCACGTTGAGAACATCGAGCTTCTGCTTTTCCAAGCCTTCACGATAAGCCTTTGAAACCACTTTTTGCTGGAGCTCATCGGCAATTTCTTTGCCAAAGCGCTTTTCAATCATCGCCACCGGGGCCTTGCCGGGACGAAAACCCGGGAGGCGGGCCTGCTTCACGAATTCGCTCACGACAGCCTTACGCTCGGCGGCGACTTCACCTTGGTCGAGAGTCACGACCAAGCTCTTGCGGGTATCGGAGATGGAGTTGAGTTGAACGTTCACGGGTTTGGATCGACTGATTTGTAAAAAGTAAACTGCTCACGCTACTCCGACGCTTTCGACGGTCAATGCCTGATTCTAACACTTGCAGCCGCTGCGCCAGAGGCGTTTCGTTGCTCCACATGGCCAGCTTGCGGCAAATCATTGCATCCCAAGGAACAGTGCTCGTGCTCGATGCGGCATCGAGTCGCGTCCAAATCGGTTGGCTGGAAGCCAACGGCGCCGAGCAATGGGCCTCATCCACGGATGAAGCCGGCGTGGCGCTGTTTCGAGGCATTGAGGAATTGGGCCGCAATCCCGCCGAAGCAGGCGCCTTCATTTTCTGCGAAGGCCCCGGCTCGATTCTGGGAATTAGAACCGCCGCCACCGCTATTCGCACTTGGATCACGATCAAGCCACGCCCGGTTTACAGCTACCAAAGCTTGGATTTGGTCGCGCGCGCACTGAACAAAATTGGCACAACCGTAATCGCCGATGCCCGCCGTCAACTCTGGCACGCGCAAATTGTCGGTGAGCCTTTGAAACGAGTTCCGGCCAACGAACTCACCGGCCGCTTGGTCGTGCCCGAGGGTTTTCGCAATTGGTCGGAAGCTCCTGCCGGCGTAGAACGCACGCCCTACGATCTTGCGGCTTTGTTTCGCGCAACAGTCGATGCCGACGTCTTTCACCCGTGCGAAGATCCGGACGCGTTCTTGCATAGCGAACCGGATTACAAAACGTGGACTCCGCAAATCCATCGTGCACCATGAACCAACGGCATCATTTACCGGAACCTCATCGTTGTTGGGCTCAAATCGATCTAGCCGCCTTGGAGCGCAACCTACGTCTCATCCGCGGTTCGCTACCCGCGCACATTCGTTACGTCGCCGTCATTAAAGCCGATGCTTACGGTCACGGTTTGCATCATGCCGCCGCGCGCTTAATGCATTCAGGCGCGGATCTGTTTGCCGTCGCCAATGTTTCCGAAGCCGCGCAATTGCGCGAACTCGGCCCGGGCTGGCCGATTCTGCTTTTGAGTCCGGTCCTGCCCGAGGAAGATCGTTTTCTCGTCGAACTCGATCTCGCTGCGACGGTTTCTACGCCTGAAGAAGTCAATCGTCTCAATGCGACAGGCCAAGCGGCGCGCAAAAAACTCAAGGTGCACCTTAAAATCGACACGGGCATGGGGCGGCTGGGTGTCTGGCACACCGAAGCTCCGGCACTTTGTGCACAAATTCTCGCCGCCGATCATCTTGAACTCGCGGGTATTTTCACCCACTTCGCCAGCCCGGACGACGATGCCGCTTTCACCGCCGAGCAACGGCGCCGCTTTTTGGCCGCACTGGAACAATGCGAAGGTCTCAATCTCGAGTCGTTGTTCATTCATGCCGACAACAGCGCAGGACTGGAAACCATGCCCGGCCAAAGTCCGTTCAACGCCGTGCGCGTCGGGCTCCTGCAATTCGGCATCCTGCCTCACCCCAACTCCATGCTGGCACAGGTTCACACCGAGCCTGTATTCAGTTTTCACACACGCGTGGGTATCGTAAAAACGCTGCCGGCTGGCACGACCATCAGCTATGGCCGCACGCACACCTTGGCGCGTGATTCCAAAATCGCCGTGCTCTGCGCCGGCTATGGTGATGGCATTCCCCGCGCGTTGAGCAACAAGGCACAAGTTTTGATCCACGGACAGCGCTGCCGCGTGCTTGGCCGCGTGACCATGGACCAAACCATCGTCGATGTCACCGATCTACCCGATGTAAAATGCGGAGACGAAGTAGTCTTGGTTGGTCGACAGGGCTCCGCTGAAATCAACATCACCGAATTCAGTCGCTGGGCCGACACCATTCCGTGGGAAACACTCTGCTCCGTCACCAAACGTGTGCCTCGTCTTTACCGCAGGCCTTTGGGCATTTGATTGCGCATAAAACCTTGCCGCCAAATGGTCGCACAGGTTCTTCTGAAAACGTGGACCCGTTCCCCGAACCCGCCACCCCCACTATTACCAGCCGTCGTGATTTCCTAAAAGTCTCTGCGCAGACTCTCGGCCTCATCGGCCTCGGCGGCATGTCATCCAAAGTTTCAGCCGGTGAATCGAGCATCGCCCAAACTTCGGCACCCGCGGATCGCATCCTCGTCCTCATTCACCTTGTCGGAGGCAACGACGGATTCAACACGGTGGTGCCATTGAACGACGAACGCTACCACCGTTCGCGAGCAACACTCGCCATCAAGCCAGAACAAGCACTCGGATTCACAGAGCACCACGGATTCCACCCGTCGTGCCGAGGACTGCAGGAGCTTTATCTCAACAAGCGACTGGCCGTGCTTCCGCAGGTCAGCGCCTCGTCACTTAGCCATTTCGGCGCTTCCGATGTTTGGGACAACCGCATCACCACGACGAAAATGCAAGAAACCGGATGGCTCGGACGTTTCCTCGATCAGAACGCTCGCACAAGTAAACAGGTGCCTGCGGCGGTTCACTTTTCACCACAACTTCCCGCCTGCTTGCTCAGCACAAAGCGTCATCAGATTGGCAGCTTCACTAGTCCGAGTCCGACGGTGCTTCGCTTCCCGCGAAAACGAATCACCTTAGCGCAAAAATTTCCCGAATCGCGGCTCGGTCAAAATCTGCAAACCGCTGCGTCTCTCATCGCCAACGACGCACCGACTCAAATTTACCACCTGACGTTGACCGGATTCGACACGCACAGCCACCAAGCCGGCCCCCATGCATATTTGCTGCGCACCTTGTCCAATGCCCTCGCAGCCTTTGATCAAAGTATCCAGCGAAGCGGAATGTCAGATCGCGTGCTCACTGTCGTTTACTCGGAATTTGGCCGCAGCCTGCAGGAGAATGAAAGACTTGGCACGGACCACGCGCCTGCAGGGCCGGTCTTTTTAGTCGGCAACTACACCAGGATCAATTTATCCGGCATGCTCCATCTTCACGCCGACGAAGCGGCACAACACGAACAGATCGCACTCGATTGCCGCCAAGTGCTGTCCGCATTGTCAGTCGATTGGCTAAATTGCCCGAGGATCGTGTCCCCGAGCTAGCAAGCGGTCCGAATCGTCACTTTCCGATACCGTGGGTGCGGAAACCGATGTTTTTCAGTTCTTCCAGATTTAGGATATTGCGACCGTCGAAAACGAAAGCGGGCTTCGCCATGCTCTCGTAAATCTTGCCGAAATCGAGCGTCTTGAACTCGTCCCACTCGGTGAGAATAGCAATCGCGTGCGTGCCTGCACAGGCTTCGTAAGCAGTCTTCGCCACCGAAAGACGGTTGTCCTCGGTTTTACCCAAGACATCGCGCCGAATTTCATCGGACGGCACCTTCGGGTCGTAGACCGAAACGTTGGCATGCTCGTTCAACAAGTCCCGGCACACATTGATGGCAGCCGACTCGCGTGTGTCGTTCGTGTCCTTCTTGAACGCGAATCCGAGCACGGCGATTTTCTTGCCCGCGACTGTATTGAACAACGAGCTGACGATGCGCGCGGCAAAGCGGCGTTTTTGCCAATCGTTCATCTTCACAACGCTTTCCCAATAAGCCGCCACTTCAGGCAAACCGAAGTGCTCGCACAGATAGGTCAGGTTAAGAATATCCTTTTGGAAACAAGAGCCGCCGAATCCCACCGAGGCCTTCAAAAACTTGGGCCCAATACGGCTGTCCTTGCCAATGGCGTTCGCCACTTCATCCACGTCGGCACCCGTCGCCTCGCAGAGCGCGGAGATTGAATTAATCGACGAAATGCGCTGCGCCAGAAACGCGTTGGCCACGAGTTTGGATAGTTCCGAAGACCAGAGATTGGTCGTCACAATCCGCTCGCGCGGCACCCAGCGAGCATAAACATCCACGAGCGTTTGCAGGGCCTTCTGCCCTTCCGGCGTGCGTTCGCCGCCGATCAAAACGCGATCGGGATTCAGCAAATCAGCGATCGCAGTGCCTTCGGCCAAAAATTCTGGATTCGAGAGCACCTGAAACTCCGCGCCTTTCGTATTCTCGGCGAGGATGGTTTTGATGGTCTCGGCTGTTTTTACCGGAATGGTGGATTTCTCCACGATGATCTTTGGCGCGGTCGCGACTTCCGCGATCGTGCGCGCCACCGATTCGATAAACCGCAAATCCGCCGCCCGGCCGGCACCAACGCCGTAGGTCTTCGTCGGCGTATTAACCGCTACAAAGATGATGTCGGCTTCCTTGATCGCGCCATGCACGTCAGTGGAGAAAAATAGATTCCGGCCGCGGCACTCGTTGACCACGTCATCCAATCCCGGCTCGTAAATAGGCAGCTTGCCAGAATTCCACGCCGCAATGCGCGCTTCATTCATATCGACTACCCGGACTTCAATATCCGGAGCCTTCAAGGCGATCATCGCCATGGTTGGACCGCCCACGTAGCCTGCACCGATACAACAAATTTTCATATGTAAGGGGCTCAGATTGGGATTTGCGGCGTCAAATCCAAGACTGATTTTCCCCTAAAACGTGTTCATCACTTTGGCCAAACGTCGACCGGCTTTGCGCAGTTCAGGCTCGGCCAACACACCAAAACTGAGCCGCATATAGTTGACGGCAATATCATCACCGAAGCACAGGTCTCCCGGCACATAAAGCACACCGGCATCAATACAGCGCCGGCAGAATTCACCATCCAACCGCGTATCAATACGCGACGGTCCCTTGAGCCAGAGATAAAGTCCGCCTTGCGGTTTCGACCATGTCCACCCGGCTTGCTCGACGCCCTCTTCGCGCAGCGTTTCATGCAACGCCAGCATCTTGGCCTCGTAACGAGGTCGAATCTTTTCGAGCTGTGCCATTAGCCCGCCGGTAGAAATTACACGCTCCAGCACTGCTTGATTGAAATTGGTCGTGCCAAAATCGTGATGCCCTTTGGTATGCAGCATTCGCGAGAGCCATTCGCGATTCGTGCAATATCCATACCCAACTTTGAGTCCCGTCGCGAACGGTTTGGTCAAAGTCGAAAGGTATAATTTCGGAAACCCCGCCCACTCTTCCATGCTTAGCACGCTGGGTGCTTCCGGTTTATGCGTGAAATAGAGATCGCGATAGGCCGCGTCCTCAATCACCGGCAAAAACAGTCCCCTGCCCACAAGCACCCGCGCCAGCATGCGTTTTTCCGAAACATCCAAACTCCTACTCGAAGGATTCGAAAAGTAGCTCACGAAATACACAGCCTTAATGCGCTCGCTCTCGCCGGCGCCTGCCAGCTTGTGCAGCAATTCATCCAGCGCCGCTTCGTCCAACTTGCCGGCCGAATCCACTGGCAATGAAATAGGCCGAATCCCCATCGCCTTGATCATCTCCAAATAGACAAAATACGTCGGCCGATCGACCAACACGATATCGCCCGGCTCGCACAGCACTTGCATCGCCAGATAGAGCGCCTGCTGAGAACCATTGGTAATAAAGAAATTTTGCTCCGCATTCTCATCGGTCAATCCCGGCTCCCACGTCGCCAAGTGCTCCGCCAACAATCGCCGCAATCCCGGGCGACCTTGATTGGTGCCGTATTGCAGCGGCTCCAAAGCTCCTGCAGCAGACAAATCCTCGACCGCTCGCGCCACCGCAGCCAACGGCAGACTACCAGTATCCGTGAATCCAGCCGCGAGCGAAAGCAGCGACGGATTCTCCAGCGCCGTGGTCATTAAAGCGGCAATGGTCGGTGGGCCCGCACGACGACCAGCGGCGGAAAACGTAATGGAGCGCGAAGTATCGTTCTGCATAAAATAAAAAGGGCGCGGAAGATATCCGCGCCCGAATGGGATTGAAGATTATCAGGCCGGCGTAGGTTCGGGCGATCCGCCGATAGCGTCAGATGAAGGCTCTTCCTTGGCCTTCTTGCCGGCATCCTTGCTCTTCTGCTTGAGAGGAGGCGGAGCCACGATCACAGGGCTGCGAATTTCGCCGTGTTCGAGAATTTCCAACACGTGCTTACCCTCGATGGTCTCATACTGCAGCAACGCTTCGGCGATTTTATCCAACGCCTCGCGATGCGAGGAGATGAGCTGCTTGGCCCGGTCGTATTGCTCGTTGAGAATGCGCGACACTTCCTCATCAATTTTGCGCGCAGTGTCTTCGCTGATGTGCTGAGAGCGCGTGATCTCGCGACCGAGAAACACCGTGTCCTGATTATCACCCAAAGCCACGGGACCGAGCGCGCTCATGCCGTAATCGCACACCATCGCGCGAGCGATCTTGGTCGCCTGCTTGATGTCGCCATAGGCGCCGTTGCTGAAGTCACCGGTGACCAGTTCCTCGGCAATGCGGCCGCCCATCGCCATCGCGATTTGATCGAGCAGCTTCTTCATTGGCCGGGTTAGGATATCCTTGGTCGGGATGTAAGTCGTGCTGCCTAGGCTCTGGCCACGCGGAATGATCGTGACCTTGTGCACGGGCACGGTGCCGTCGTCCAACAACGCTTGCACGATCGCGTGGCCGGCTTCGTGCCAAGCAACGAGCTTCTTTTCCGACTCGTCCATCACGCGACGGCGTTCGCGACCGAAAAGCACTTTCTCCCGCGCATCTTCGACGTCGATCATCTCGACCTTCTTCTTGTTGCGGCGGGCCGCCAGCAGCGCAGCTTCATTAAGCAGGTTCGCCAAATCGGCACCGGAAAGTCCGGGCGTGCCGCGTGCGATGACGGCGACGTCCACGCTTTCGTCCAAATTGATTTTGCGCGCGTGCACGCGAAGGATTTCTTCGCGACCCACGATGTCGGGCAGGTCAACGTGGATTTGGCGGTCAAAACGCCCCGGGCGCAGCAACGCGCTGTCGAGCACGTCAGGGCGATTCGTCGCGGCGATAATGATCACGCCTTCCGCGGTATCGAAACCGTCCATCTCAACCAGCAGCGAGTTGAGGGTCTGTTCGCGCTCGTCGTTGCCGCCGCCGAGACCAGCGCCACGTTGGCGACCGACCGCGTCGATTTCATCGATAAAGATCAAGCAAGGCGCGTTCTTGCGGCCTTGTTCAAACATGTCGCGCACGCGACTGGCGCCGACGCCGACAAACATTTCAACGAAGTCGGAACCAGAAATGGAGAAGAACGGCACGTCCGCCTCGCCAGCCACGGCCTTCGCGAGCAAAGTTTTGCCGGTGCCCGGAGGGCCGACCATCAGCATGCCCTTCGGGATGCGACCACCCATCTTGGTGAACTTCTTTGGGTCGCGGAGAAACTCCACCACTTCACTGACTTCCTCCTTCGCTTCGTCGCAACCAGCAACATCAGCAAAGGTGATTTTATCACGGTCACGCGTGAGAAGCTTGGCCTTGCTCTTGCCAAAGCTGAGCGCGCCGCGCCCCGCTTGGCGGAGTTGCCGAACAAACAGGAAATACAGCAGACCGATGATCAGGACGAATGGAATGATATTAGCCAGCAGCTGAGTCCACATCGTGGTCGCGGGCTGCTCGACGAAAACCTCGGTCTTCTGCAACCGCTCCATGTTGGCATCGGTCAAACGTCCTGCAGAACGGAAGCTGGTGGTCGTCTGATCGCTGCCAGATTTGACCGGCATAGCCTCTTTCAACTCGCCCGTAATAATCGCCCAATCACGCCCACCAGACAGGTCGGACTTGATAACGCCTTCGCGCACGCCGCCCTGCTCGGCAAGTTCAACAACTTTTTGGACCTTGAGAGTGACCGGCGAGCTGAGTCGGCCAGGACTCCACAAAAGCAACATGGTTAGAGCCAAACCCACGATCAGCCAAATCAGGATAACTTTGGGTTGGAAGCGGTCAGGCGGCAGGTTTTTCAACGGCCGGCGTTTCTTGTTATTCTCGGAATCGGACATTTAGGAGTATTTGAGTAATGCCAGACCGTGGATGTTCCGCCGGAATAAGTCAATTGGCCGCGGCGCTTTAGGCACCGCGATCACACCATTATTTTTTGGTGCTTAGTTCGAAATAGAGCACACCCCGACGGATTCGGGCAAATCCCTCCACGCCAAGACTCTGCCGAGTCGGCGTCCCCTGCTCCACCGCCTTCAACAACAGCTCAAACGCCTGTCGAGACAAAGCCGGCGCACCGGCAAATTTCAGCAGCCAGCGATGCAACAATCGGCGCAAAACCGCGCGCGGAACTCCTGCAGTCTTGGTCAAATCCACTTTGGCGCGCGGCATCGCTTTGGCGAGGCGCTCGGCGTATTCATCCAACGCCGCATCATCCTCGGCCAGCAATTCACGCGACAACGCCGCCCCGGCGATCGCATCGCGCCGCGCCGCCTCGGCCCAAACTGGCAGCACATCAAGCCGGATTCGGTTGCGGAAAAAATCTCGGGTTTCGTTGCTGGCATCCTCGCGCCACGGCAAACGCGCCTGCCACAGCGCCGCTTCCAATTCCCCGCTCTGAATACTCAGCAATGGACGCAAATGCACGCGACCGTCAGTCATCGCCTGCACCGGCCGAGGAGCCGACAATCCACCCGTTCCGCTGCCTCGGGCCAAGCGCATCAACAACGTTTCGGCGACATCGTTTTGCTGATGCCCCAGCCAAAGCAGACGCGCGCCAGCGCGCTGCATTGTAGCAGTAATAAACTCGAACCGCAGCCGGCGCGCATCCGCTTCGCTCTTCACTTCACTCGACGCCCGACGACGTCCGGACACGAACCGCACTTTCAACCCGCGACAGAACTCGCGACAGAATTTTTCGTCCGCATCTGCCGCACGGCCGCGCAAGCGATGATTGAAATGCACGACCAACAACCGCTCGCGGCATTCCGGAAAGTGCATCCACACGAGCGACAACAGCGCAATCGAGTCCGCACCGCCCGATAGCGCAACCACCCACGGTTCCGGCTGACGCCGGCGGGCCAGCCACGCCAGCACCGCCGGATGCAATCGCTCCCGCGGCAGCAATTCGCCCAGCTTCGCAACGCGGTTTTGAAGCGTCGCCGGTTGCAATTTCATCCGCCGAGAGGCTGCGCGCCTCAGTTGAAGCTCAGGTATTCGCTGCCGAAATGCGGCACGAGCGCCGCCGGGATCTTCACGCGGTCATCAGGCTGCAGATTGTTTTCCAAGATCGCGGCCAACACGCGCGGAACCGCGAGGCCCGAACCGTTGAGCGTGTGCACGATCTCCGGCTTGCCTGTCTCAGAGGAGCGGAAGCGAATTTGCGCACGGCGCGCCTGAAACGCTTCGAAATTCGAGCAGCTCGAAACTTCGAGCCAGCGCTTTTGGCCGGCAGCCCAGACTTCGAGGTCGTATTTCTTCGCCTGCGCAAAACCGAGATCGCCGCCGCACATGAGCAGCACCCGGTATGGCAGCTCCAATTTTTTCAGCAACGATTCGGCGTCGCCGCGGAGCTTTTCCAATTCGTCGTAGCTGGTCTTGGGATGCACCCATTTCAGCAGCTCGACTTTGTCGAATTGGTGGACGCGGTTGAGGCCACGCACGTCCTTACCGTAGCTGCCCGCCTCGCGACGGAAACACGGCGTGTAAGCGCAGCGGTAAACCGGCAACGCGGATTCATCGAGAATCTCGTCGCGATAAAAATTCGTCAGCGGCACCTCGGCCGTCGGCACAGCGTAAAGCTTGTCGTGCGTTTCATACATCTGCCCTTCCTTGTCGGGAAGCTGGCCGGTCGCAGTCGCGCTGGCAGCGTTCACGAAAATCGGCGGCGACACTTCGATGTAACCGGCCTTCGCGTTTTCGGTCAGAAAGAAATTGAGCAAAGCGCGCACGAGACGCGCACCTTCGCCGATGAAAAACGGGAAACCCGCGCCAGTGACCTTGGCGCCACGCGGAAAATCAAAGAGGCGCTCAAAACCCGTGATCTCCCAATGCGGCACCGCATTCGCTGGACCGGTAAAAGGCATGCCGTGTTCGGCCACAGTCTGATTTTCCTCCGGCGTGCGACCTTCCGGCACCGAGGCGTGCGGCAAATTCGGCATCGAGAGCAAGGCCTCATGCCAGCGCTCTTCGGTCTCCTTAAGCTTCGCTTCCTTTTCCTTCACCGCCGCGGAAACGCCCTTCATCTCCTGAACTTTCGCCAAAAACTCCGGCGACCCCTTCGGCAGCGCCGCCATCTCGGTATTGGCGGACTTTTGCTTCGCGCGCAGTTGTTCGACCTCGGTCACGAGGCCGCGCCAAGCCGTGTCGAGTGCGAGGACCGCGTCGATGTCGGCATCGAGATGTTTTTTGGCAATTGCCGCGCGAACGAGGTCCGGCGACTCACGCAATAATTTCGGATCGAGCATGGAGAGGGTTAGTTTTTCTTCTTCAGACGGTTGTCCGCTACCTGCAAGCGCGCATAAACTTCTTTGGCCTGCAACAATTTCAAATTACCCGCCGGCGCCTGCACCACGACATTGGTCGGCGCATTGAGCGGATAAGGTCCATAGAGTAACGGGTCGGTTGGACCGAAAATGCCTATAGTTTTCACACCCAAGGCCGCCGCGAGGTGCATGGGGCCGCTATCGTTTGAAATGACCCAATCGCTGTTCTCAATCAGCGTGGGCAAGGCTACGAGACTGGTGTTACCCGTCAGGTTGAGAAACCGGTCGGACGGCATATTCCCTTTGTCGGGAATATAATTGTTGCCCGCCCAAATCACTCGACGGCTGCGATTCGTGCGCAGCAAAAGCTGGGTCAACAATAGAAACCCACCCCATTTTTTCTCGGCCCGCCGGCTGTCCGGGAACATCACGATTGGCGCGCTGCCTTTGTCCGTAAAACCCGGTTTGATCTTGTCCGAGTCGCTGAACTTCAGCTTGCCGCGCAACTCCGGCTTAGCGCCGAGGACCGGACAGAACTGCAGCAAAATGTCGACGGCGTGGCTGCGACGACCGCTCGCGGGCAACGGCACTTTCTCATCATAAAACACACCCGAAAGCTCGCGGCAGTCGGTGCGGCCGACGGTCTTTTTCGACAAGGCACGCGAGGCCATCAGGCCCGAGCGCAGCAGCCCCTGCATGTCGAACACGTAGTCGAACTTGGTTTTCCGCACTTCCTTCATCATGCGCAGAAAACCCTTCGTGCCGCCCTTGCGCTCAAAAATGAAAACCTGATCCACCGCCGTGCACGCCTGCACTAACGGCGCGAAAATATCCCGCGCGATCCAAGAAATACGCAGGTCCTTGCACTGGGCCTTCATCGAAACAGCCACTTGGAGGGCATGCACAATATCGCCCAGCGAGGAAGGTTTAATGATCAGGATTTCGGTCATGAGAAAGCGAATCGCCAAAATCTGCTTTTGACGGTGTGGCTGCAACCTTTCATGGAGGTTGAAATTAAAAAAGTGAACCGCCAACCCGATCCAGCGTGCTGAAACCTTTACTTCAAGCCATCGGCTGGTGCATCGCCCATGCACCCGAATCCTTGCTGCGCGGCGGCTCAATTCTGCTCGGCGAACTGTTTTTCCAAGTCCGCCGGCGCGTTCTGCTTTCCAATCTGCATCACGCATTCCCTGACCGCGATGCCGGCGAATTACACCGTCTGGCCCGCGAAAGCGCACGCCGGATGGTTGAGACTGGCATGCTTTCCTTCGCCATTCCACTACTCTCCGCCGAGCGACTGCGCGGCATGATTAGTGTGACGCCCGCCGTCATCGATTTACTCCAGTCCCAACAAAGCGATCCCCGTCCCCACCTACTCGCCTCTCCGCACTTGGCTTATTGGGAAGCCATCACGGCCATCGCGCTGGTCACACCGCCCCCTTTCCCCGAATTTGCGGCGATCTTTCGCCCCATCGACAATCCCGCCGTCGATGCCTGGGTAAAAGCCAGTCGCGAACGCCACGGCATGAAATTGCTCTCGCGCAAAGAGGGGTTTCAGGAAGCCATCCGAGTTCTTCGGCGCAATGGCATCGTCGCCGTGCTGTTCGATCAGAACGCCGGACTGCAAGGCGCACTCAGCACCTTGTTCGGTCGCGTCTGCTCTACCAGCGAACTCGCTGGATTGCTGGTGCAAAAGCACTCTGCACGTGTCGTCACAATCTATGCAGAGCGCAAGGCGTTCTGGCGCATTGAGGTTCACGTCGAGCCCATCGCCACCGATCAAACCACCGCCGGCGTCACGCTGTCACTGAATCGCTGGCTGGAAGACAAACTGCGCAGTTCGGATGAATTTTGCGCGTCGTGGTTGTGGGCCCACGAACGTTGGAAAAACCAAGATATTCCCGCCAGGCGACTGCGACTGGAAGCCAAACGTAACCTGCTCGCCGAGGATTTGGCCGCACGCAGTCTATCCATCATGCCGCGCCGCACGCGGTTGTGGATTCGTCTGCCGAATTGGCTGGGCGACGTCGTGATGTTCATTCCCTTACTGCGCGCGATTCGTCAGGGTCGGCCAGATGCGGAGATCACTCTCATCGGCAAATCCGGTTTCGCGCCATTGCTGCAAAATTACGGACTCTACGAAAACTACCTCGCACTGCCGCCTCGTGGGCGCGGTTACTTCGCGTATTTCCGACGGCTCGCCGCGCGTTATCCTGATTTCACACTGCTGTTCACCAACTCATTTCGCGGCGACGTAGAGAGTTGGCTGACGGGCAGCCCGCAACGCTTTGGCATTAAGCGGCCCGGCAAATCGCGGCCCCTGCTCACGCACGCTTTCAGTGTTCCCTCCGACTACGATGAATCCCAGCACCATCAGCTCGAGCTGTGGACCGATTACTTAAAGCACTTCGGGCTAAACGCTGCGATCGACACCGCGCCGCTGGAATCACCGCAACCAACCGGAAACGTGAGCGTCGGCATGATCGCGGGCTCTGAGAACAATCCCGAAAAGCGCTGGCCCGTTCGGCATTGGTGCGCGCTCATTGATCGCCTGCCGCCAAACGTGCAGATCGTGCTTTTCGGCACGGCCAATGATCGCGCCATCACCGACGAGATCGCGGCGCGTTGCCAGCGGCAGGTTGAGAATCTGGCCGGCCGAACCAACCTAGCAGAGTATTGCGCCGCGCTCAAACGCTGCACCGTGCTGGTCACCAACGACACCGGCGGCATGCACCTGGCCAACGCGCTGGGCGTGCCGCTCGTCGCGTTATTCGGACCGACCAATCCTGTCCGCACAAAGCCGGTTTTCGCGGCGCCAGTGCATATTTTGCAACCACCCGGCTGCGCGCCCACCGGCGGTGGAAACCTCGATGATCTTGAACCCGAACAGGTGCTGGAGGTTCTGCGACGCGACTTCCCGGCGCTCAGTTTGGCAATTTAACATTGCCCGCCCCGGCCGGCGACACCCAACCTTCCAATGTCATAACCATGCCGCTGTTATCTGTTCGAGACCTCCGCACCTACTTCCACACCCGCAATGGGGTTTACCGCGCAGTGGACGGCGTGAGTTTCGATCTGGAACGCGGTGAAACGCTCGGCATCGTCGGCGAATCAGGCTCCGGCAAATCGGTCACATGTTATTCGATCATGGGATTGATTCCGCAGCCTCCCGGTCGCATCGAAAGCGGATCGGCGATTTTTGACGGCGTAGACCTGCTCAAATGCTCGCCCAAGGAAGCGCGGCAAATTCGCGGCAAGCGCATCGCCATGATTTTCCAGGACCCGATGACGTCATTGAATCCGTTCATGCGGATTGGCGACCAAATCATCGAGCCGCTCCTAATTCACGAGAAGATCAGCAAGACAGAGGCGCGACAGCGCGCGCTTCAAATGTTGGAAGCCGTCGGCATCAAAGACGCCGCGGCACGCATCAACTCCTATCCCCACGAATTTTCCGGCGGCATGCGACAGCGCGTGATGATCGCCATGGCGTTGATCACCAAGCCAGACATCCTCATCGCTGACGAGCCCACCACGGCGCTCGACGTGACGGTGCAGGCGCAGATTCTTGATCTGATTCGCAAGATGCAGCGCGAGATGGGCATGGCCGTGATTTTCATCACCCATGATTTGGCCGTCGTCTCCGGTCTCTGCGATCGCACCCAAGTTATGTATGCAGGTCGGATTGTCGAAACCGCGCCCACCAAGGAGCTATTCACCAATCCCCAGCACCCTTACACGAAGGCACTGCAACGTTGCATCCCCGCGTTACAACCCAAGGGCGTAGAACTCTATGCGATCCCGGGCATGCCGCCCGATCTTTCCAAGCCGATCACCGAGGAAGAACTGCTCGCGCGTTTCAAACTTCCGCCCGAAACACCGGCGGTGAAGTTGGACGACTCCAATCGCAAACTCGGCGACGTCACGATTGAAATTAAAGATATCAAGACGCACTTCCCGATTCACTCCGGCTTCTTGATCAAAAAACAAACCGGCGTCGTCAAAGCCGTGGACGGGATTGATCTGCAAATCCGCGAAGGCGAAGTGCTCGGTCTCGTCGGCGAATCCGGCTCCGGCAAATCCACCCTTTCGCGCACCATTATGCAGCTCGTGCCGACTACCGCCGGCACCGTGGTATTGGAAGGTCGCAATCTCACGTCGAGTTCCGCGGAGGACATTCACGCCACGCGTCGGCACATGCAGATGGTTTTCCAAGACCCCTATGCATCGCTAAATCCGCGCATGACCGTGTTCGCCACCTTGGCGGAACCGCTCCTCGTGCACAAGATCTGCCCGCCCGATCAAGTCACCGCTCGCGTGACCGAGCTCATGAAAACCGTGGGACTCGCCCCACGCTTCATGCAGAAATATCCGCACGAATTTTCCGGCGGCCAACGTCAGCGCATCGCCATCGCCCGCGCCCTCGCGCTGGAGCCGCGCGTCATCATCGCGGATGAACCGGTCTCAGCACTAGACGTATCCATTCAGGCGCAGATCTTGAACCTGCTCGCGAGCTTGGTGCGACGCATGAACCTGACGATGATCTTCATCGCGCACGATTTATCCGTGGTGAAACATATCTCCGACCGCATTGCAGTCATGTATCACGGCAAGATCGTCGAACTCGGTTCCGCCGAGGACATCATGGAGCGGCCGCAGCACCCGTATACGCAAAAGCTCATCAACGCGATTCCACACGTGAACGTGTGATCGAGTTGCCCGCGTCACCAACCGATCTGGCGCAACGCCTCGTAAGTCGCGATACCGGCAGCTGTGCTCAAATTAAGCGAACGCAGCGTCGGATTTTTGTGCGGAATCATCACCCGCTGGTCCTCGCCAATTTCCTGATGAAGCCATTCGGGTGCGCCGTGGCCTTCGTTGCCAAAGAGTAAGCCATCGCCGTCGGCGAATCGCGCGTCCCAAAATGATTGCGTCGTCTTCGTCGTGAATAACCAGAGCCGCTTGGGCCCGAGCTTGCTCGCGCAAAACGCCGCCCAATCGGCATGCTCGTGCACATCAAGCGATCGCCAGTAATCCATTCCTGCCCGGCGCAAATTCTTATCGTTGATCTCGAATCCCAGTGGATGAATCAAATGCAGGCGCGATTGGGTCAGCGCGCACATCCGGCCGATGTTTCCGGTATTGGGCGCGATCTCAGGCTGAAATAGCACGACGTGCAGCATGCCACCGACTCAGGACATTTGACCGCAAATAGACAAGAACAGCCAATTGCTTTTGATACACAAAGCTCTCTATATATATTTTATTGTGAGCCTCGTTGCGAAAAAATGCATCGTCATCGTCGATGACGAAAAATCCTACGGGGAACTGTTGTCGCAACTGGTGAAGGATAATCTCGGCCAGCCGGTCGTCACGTTTGCTCATCCAGTAACTGCGTTGGAAGCCATGCCTAGTTTGGATATCGGCGCCGTGGTCACCGACTATTTCATGCCTGTGCTGGACGGCTCGCAATTTATCCGCCGCGCCGCACCACGACTGCCCGGCGTGCCGTTTTTCATAATCACCGGCCATCCATTGCGGCTCTCGGATGCATGTTTGGATGATTTGCCTGCGCTAAAAGCCGTGCTGCCCAAACCATTTCGTTGGCAAAATCTCGCGGAGCTTATTGTGCGCCACTGGCCGGATGAGGCCAGTCGTCCCCAATTGTCAGCCTAAACGCAGACCTTGGTTATCGGCGTGCAATATCATCGCTTCGCACGCATGACCGGCGTTCGTGAACACATCACGCATCGCCGCCAAAACCACTTCGGCTTGTTCGCGTCGCACGACGCACATCACGCTGGAGCCGCTGCCGCTCAACCACCCTGTCAGCGCGCCGGCCTTCACACCGGCCGCAATCGCTTCAGCCGCGCCCGGAATGCCGGGCAACCGATACGGTTGATGCATGTAATCGCTCACGGCGTGGCGCAGACGTTCATAGTCGCCTGACATCATTGCCGCGACGAAATACGTCGCGCTGTTGATGCTGCGCACGGCGTCGAAATACGGAAGCCTGCCCGGCAAAGTGCCACGCGAGGCGTGGGTCGAAACTTCGAGCAGCGGCGAGGCAGTGACAAAGGCTAGATCGTCCGGCACCTCGATTCGCACGGTGTCGATGTAAGCGCCGGTATTGGGATCGGAGCGCGCTACGCAAAAACCACCGAGCACGCCAGCGGCGGCGTTGTCGGGATGTCCTTCCAATTCGGTCACGAGCGCGACCATGCGCGATTTGGTGAGTCCGCTTCCGCTCAAACTGTCGAGGGCCGCAATGATGCCGGCGCGCACTGTCACACTCGAACCCAAGCCGCGCGTGGCCGGCACTTCGCCTTCAATGCGATAAGTGAAACCAAACGCGCTCTTGCCCGTGCTCTTGAAAAACAACTCCGCCGCCGCAGACACCATTTCCTGCGCCCGGCCATCGGAAGGACGAGCGGGAGAAATTTCCGCGGAGCCGGACTGCGTGACCGTAACCCGATTGGCGATGTTGACCGCCATTCCCAAAGTGTCGAAACCCGCTCCGCAATTGGAAGTGCTGCCCGGAACCGTGATGGTGACAGAGGCGGGATTACTCATGCGCGGGAGTGTTTCATTACCTTTTCGATTTCGCGTTCCTGCATCTTCTTTTTCATCGTCTCGCGTTTGTCGAACAGCTTCTTGCCGGTGCAGAGGCCCAGCTCCACTTTCACCAACGCGTCCTTGAAATACAGGCGAAGCGGTATCAACGCGCGGCCGCCTGCCTCCAAAGCCTGCACGATCTTGCGCACTTGGTGTTTGTGCAGGAGCAGCTTTCGGATGCGACGCGCATCGTGATTGAAAATGTTGCCGAAGGCGTAGGCCTCGATGTGCGCGTTATACAACCAGAGCTCGCCTTTTTCGTAGCGGCCAAAGGCGTCGTTGATCTGCGCACGGCCGTTGCGGATCGATTTCACTTCAGTCCCGCGCAAAACCACGCCGGCCTCAAAACGCTCGTCCACGAAATAATCGCGCAGCGCCTTGGCGTTGCGGATTTCGGTGTAGCGGGGCTTGTCTTTGGCTTTGGCAGACATGACTGGGAATAATGGGGCACAAAAAAGCGGCTCCGGCAATCGCGGGGCCGCTTGGGAAAAATCAATGGGCGCGGCTCAGTTGTCGCCGATCTCGTGGCTGATCTTGCCTTCGATGATTTCGCGCAGGGCCACGTCTTCCGACGAGAGCTTTTCGAGGGACTCAACCAACGGACGGTTGCCCCGCTTGAGCTGCTTAACGCGCTGCGAAACCACGTTGATTAGCAGATTTGGGTCGGGAATGACCTTCAGGGCTTCCTTGATATAGTCGTCTCTCATAACTGTATGTTGGCGAAAGTGAAATCGGCGATAGGTAGGCCAAAGCCTCGCCACGTCAAGGGTATATTCCCGCTTGCCGCCCGGACCGCTCTCCCGAATTTTGGCCCCATGCTCATCGCTTGGACCACCGTCAGCAGTCGGACCGAGGCCGATTTGATCGCCCAAGCCGCGGTCAAACAGGGCCACGCCGCCTGCGTCCAGATCGACGGCCCCATCACCTCCATCTACCGCTGGGAGGAACGCGTTGAGACCGCGGAGGAATATCGCCTGACTTTCAAGTTCCTACCGGAACAAGCCACGGCCTTGGAGCAACTTGTCCACACCCTGCATTCCTACGAAACACCGGAATGGATCGTAGTGCCCGCCAACCATGTTAGCGAAAAATACTTGTCATGGGCCCGAACGCCGCCTAACTCGTCTCCCTTTTAGCGAAAAACTTCATCAATTTACAAAGCCATGTCACAGCACAGCAGCCTCCAAGGATCCAAGGGTATCGTCATTAAGCGCAACGTCCTCAAGCGTTTCGAGCGCGTCGAGCTTCTCCGCAAGCGCGGCCAGTGGAAGGAAGGCGATCGCGTGCAAGGTCTGCGCAAGACAGCGCCCGAGGCTTAATCCTCCTCGTTTCTTTTTCAGGCAGGTTTCTTCGGGAACCTGCCTTTTTCGTGCCCGTTTCCTTGAGCGTGAGCTTTTTCAGCTCTGTGCTTGGTGGATTCTATAGACTCACCCGCCCTGATCCACACGGACAGTTCAGACCATGTGTCTGCAAAATTCGCCACTTTAAAATGGTGCTCCCGGCGGGAATCGAACCCACATCACCGGCTTCGGAGACCGATGCACTATCCATTGTGCTACAGGAGCGTAGCGCTGCACGCAGGTGCCAAGCAGTAGGCACCACGTGAGCGGCTTCAAGCTGATTTCCCGCCAAGCGGGCGATTCACTCAGATGTGAATCGCTTCGCCCATGGCCGCGGCAGCGGCTTCCATGTTCGCTTCGCTGAGCGTTGGGTGCGCGTGGATGGTGTGGTGAATTTCTTCAACCGTCGCCTCCATGTCGATCGCCAGACCATACTCGGCAATAAGCTCGGTCGCTTCCGATCCGATGATGTGCGCGCCGTAAATTTCGCCGGTCTTCGCGTCGGTGATGACCTTCACAAAACCGTCGCTCTCCGCGGATGCCACAGCCTTGCCGGAAGCGGTGAACGGGAATTTGCCGATTTTGATATCCAGCTTCTTTTCCTTCGCCGCTTTCTCGGTCAGACCGATGCTTGCGACTTGCGGCTGGCAGTAGGTGCAGCCCGGGAAGGTCTTCACCCGCTTGGGTTTGCCATGACCGAACATGCCATTGACCGCGTTGATCGCCTCAAAGGTTGCCACGTGGGCCAACCACGGCGGACCAATGATATCACCGGCAGCATAGATGCCCTTCACGCTCGTCTGATAATCGTCGCCCACCTTCACGTAGCCGCGATCAAGTTCGAGCTTCACATTGGCAGCGAGCGCGCCGTCGAGATTCGGCGTCACGCCGATGGCCGACAGCAACACTTCGGCTTCAACCTCGGTCTTCTTGTCGCCAGCGACGAGATCGAGCTTCACCGACTTTTTACCGACGCGGAAGTTTTCGCACTTCGTATTTACGTGCACGGTGATGCCCTGCTTTTCGAAAGAACGATGCAGCAGCTTCGCCACTTCTTCGTCTTCCACCGGCAGCACCTGCGGCAACATCTCGACGAGCGTCACCTTCGCGCCGAGCGCGTTGTAGAAATAGGCAAACTCAACGCCGATCGCACCGGCGCCAACGATGACAACCGATTCCGGCATCTTCGTGTTGGCCAGCGCTTCGCGCGAAGTCATCACGCGCACACCGTCATATTCCAGATCGGGAATACGGCGCATTTTGCAACCGGTCGCCAACAGCACGTTCTTCGTGCGGAGAAACTTCCCCTTCTGCTCGCCTTCGGTGATCGAAACCATGCCAGCGGCACTGACTTGGCCGCGGCCGACCACGTAATCGACCTTGTTCTTCTTAAAGAGGAACTCGATGCCCTTCGCCATTTGACCGGCCACCGTGCGCGAACGGCCCATGACCTTTTCGAAATCGAAGGAAATATCCTTGGCGCTCAGGCCGTAGATTTCGGCCTTCTGCATCTTTTGATAAAGCTCCGCGCTCTTCAGCAGCGCCTTGGTGGGAATGCAGCCCCAATTCAAGCAGGTGCCGCCAGCGCGCTCGGATTCCACGCACGCCACTTTCTTGCCGAGTTGCCCGGCGCGAATCGCCGCCGCATAACCGGCCGGACCGCCGCCAATGACCACCAGATCGTATTCCGTAGTTTCAGCCATGTGATTGTAAGATTTGGCAGACACCGTCGCCTGCCGGGCATGCCCGGTCAAATGCAAAACCTGTATTGCTCAACTGCCTCAGACGTCGATCACGTCGCCACGTGAGTCGCGACGACGATTGGCTGGCGGCGGACCGGGCGGACGGCGAAAGAGCTGGCTCGCCACAAAGTTCGTCAGGCTCACGATCAACGCTCCGCCCATGGCCGACCAAAAACCGTCCACGTGAAATCCGTTTACCAACTTGCCCACCAACAGGAACAACAAGGCATTGATAACCACCATGCCGAGCCCCATCGTCAGCAAAATGAACGGCAGCGTGAACAGCACCAGCAGCGGCTTGAGAATCGCATTAAAGAAGCTCAGCAGCAGCACAACCACGACCAGCGCGGTGCGGTTATCACAGGCGATGCCCGGAACGATGTGGGTGGCGATCGTGACGCCGACGGCGAGAACCAGCCAACGCACCAGCAGTTGCAGCAGGGGTGAATTCATTCTTGCCTGACAACCCTTCCCTGCCGTGGCGCCTTCCGCAATGAAAATTCTGATCGTGCAGGATTATCTCCGCAGCGGCGGCACCGAGCGCCAATCCGTCCTGCTGGCCAACGCCTTTGCCTCGGCAGGGCATAAAGTGACTCTGCTCACGTTTCGCCCCGGCGGCCCTTTAGCACCGACACTTTCCGCCGACGTCACTCATCGCTCACTGCAACGTTCCGATCTGCACTTGGATTGGTTCGCGCCCGGTCTCGTGCGCTTCATCGAAGGCCAGCCACCCGACATCATCTTGCTCATGGGGCGCATGGCGAATTGTTACGGCCAAAGCATTATCAAAGAGACCCGCGATCGCTGGCCCAACACAGCCGTCATCGGCACGATGCGCACCGGCAAAAACCTTCCGTGGCTATTCCGGTTCTCGTTGCGCCACGTGACTCACATCGTCGCCAACAGTCATGCCGCCAAAGCCACGTTGGAGCAAAAACACGGGATTCACGGCGAACGCATCACCGTCATTCACAACTCCCTCGTCTTTCCTGATCGGACGCATGACCGCAATCACGAGCTGCGTCGTCAGCATGGTGCCAGCGACGATACCGCCGTGCTGCTCGACGTCGCAATGTTTCGGCCTGAGAAAAATCAGCGCGAGCTCATCGAAATCGCTGCGGGATTGCCGGCCAATTTTCCGTGGCAACTTTGGCTCGCTGGCGATGGTCCGGCGCTCAAGCAGTGCCAAGCTCATGCACGTCACCTAGGCGTGCAAGACCGCGTGAAATTCCTCGGCTTTCTGCGCAATCCCGAACCGCTCTACGCCACCGCCGATGTCGCGGTGCACGCCTCCCGCAGCGAATCGCTTTCCAATTTTCTGATCGAAGCCCAAGCCCACGGTTTGCCCGCTGTCGCGTATCGCGCTCAAGGCGTCGAAGAAGCTTTCATCCCGGGCGAAACCGGGCAAGGCATCGACTTCGGCGACCACGAGGGCTTTCACCACGCGATTCAACGATTCGCCAAGGTCTCACCCGCGGTCCGACAACGCGCTCGCGAATTTGCCCGACGGGAATTTGCCCCGGCGCGCCAGGTGCAGGCCTATCTCGACCTTTTCGCCAAATTGCTCAAACTGCCGTCATGACCAACAAGCAGCGCACCGATTTGATCGAGCGTTACATTCGCACGCACCGTTACGCCGACCTGCGCATTTTGGCGACCAAGTTCAACAGTTCGCTTTCCACCGTGCGACGCGCCTTGGATCAATTGGAAGCCCAGGGCGTCGTGCGCCGGCACCACGGCGGCGCGTCGCTGGTCGAGACCGATGTGGTCGCACAAGAATACGATTTCATTTCGCGCAATTCCCGTTTCGCCGATGAGAAATTCGCCATCGCGAATTGCGTGGCCAAGGAAATCCAGCCCGGCATGACCGTCATTCTCGACGGCGGCAGCACCAGCTACGCCGTGGCCCGTCTGCTCGTGGACAAGCGCCTGCAGGTCATCACCAACTCGTTGCCCGTCGCCAGTCTGTTCAGCGACGTCGGCAGCGTGGAAATCATCGTCACCGGAGGCACGATCTACAACCGCCTCGGCGTCGCACTCGGGCCGATGTGCGAAGAAGCCTTCGCACAGGTTCATGCCGACATCGCCGTGCTCGGCGGTGCGGGCATCACGCAAGACGGCATTTGGAATCACAACGCCCTGATCGTCGCCGCGCAGCGCAAGATGATCGCCGCGGCCGAACGCAGTATCTTCGCCCTCGACGATTCCAAATTTGGTCGCAAGGCCCTTAGCCTGACCACGGCGTTTGATTCGCGATTTACGATCGTGACGAATCACCAACCCGCTCCCCCGGTTGCCAAGGCCATTCGCCAAGCGAACGCCCGACTGGTGCTAGCCGACAACTGAAGTCGACCCGCTCCTGACAGCGTTATGTCAGGAAAGCGGGCCGTGTTTGTTCCGCTGGTTGCTTTTCGCACACAAGACCGCTTCGTAATCTGCTGTGCCATCCTCGTTACCGTCCCATCAGTGTATCCGGCTCCGCGGCGTGCGGCAGAACAACCTCAAGGGCTTCGACCTCGATATTCCTTTGGGCCAATACATCGCCGTCACCGGACTGAGCGGTGCGGGCAAGTCTTCGCTCGTCTTCGACACCTTGCACGCCGAAGGACAGCGGCGCTACGTCGAAACATTTAGCGCCTACACGCGTCAATTTCTCGACCTGCTCGACAAGCCGCGGGTGGATTCCATCGAGAACATCCGTCCATCCATCGCGATCGAGCAGACCAACACGGTCAAAACCTCGCGTTCCACCGTCGGCACAATGACGGAGTTGACCGATTATTTCAAAGTCTGGTTCAGCCACGTCGCCCACTGTTACGATCCCGCCACGGGCTTGCCGGTTGAGGACGACAGCCCGGCCACCATCTGGCGCAAGACCTTTGCCAATCATCCCAACAAAACGCTGCTGATCTGTTTTCAGATCACGCGTCCGGCGAAGCTCAAATGGACCGAGGTGCTCGGCAACTTAAAGACTCAAGGTTATGTGCGCGTGCTGGCCGTCGGCGCGATTCACAAGATCGACGACCTGCTGGAAGCTCTGCCCAAGAATTTTCCCGACACCTTTCACGTCGTGCAGGACCGCATCGCCATGCGCGACGAGAACCAGTCGCGCTTTCTCGAAGCCACCGAAACCGCGCTGCATTTCGGCCAAGGACAAGTGCACTTATTCGTCCACGAACAAGGCGGGCGCGACAACGCGAGTTTCCCGCCTGCAGGACACTATTCACGCGGGCTTCATTCACCAGAGACCGGCCGAACCTTCCGCGCAGCCACGCCCGCGCTCTTTTCCTTTAATTCGCCACTCGGCGCCTGCCCGCGCTGTCGCGGTTTTGGTCGAGTAATCGAAATCGATTACCGACTCGCTCTGCCTGACCAATCGCTCTCGATCGACGACGGCGTCATCAAGTGCTGGGAAAGCGACATCTACGGTGAGTCGAAGAAGGACCTGCTCGTTTTCACCAAAAAGAAAAAGATTCCCACCAACGTGCCGTTCGCATCGCTCACTCAGGAGCAGCGCGACTTTATCATCAACGGCGAGCCCGGTTACGGCGAAGAAAACGGCAAGACGTGGCCGAAGTATTGGTATGGCGTGAAGGGCTTTTTCAACTGGCTCGAGAAAAACACCTACAAGATGCACGTCCGCGTGTTTCTCTCGCGCTATCGTGCTTACAACACGTGCCCGGAATGTCACGGCACGCGACTCCAGCCCGAGGCGCTTTGTTGGAAATGGCAGAACTTCACCCTGCCCGAACTCTACCAACTTCCCGTTCGCGAACTTTTGGCGCTCATCGAAAAAGACGATGCTCCTCGTCAGAGTCAGCAGGAACGTCATCAGGCCGATCTCGCACGCGATTCGATTCTCACGCGTCTGCGCTATCTGGAACAAGTCGGCCTCGGCTATCTCACGCTGGACCGGAGTTCGCGCACGCTTTCGGGCGGTGAGGTCGAACGCGTCAATCTCACCAGCTGTCTTGGCACGTCCCTCGTCGATACGCTGTTCGTGCTCGATGAACCGAGCGTCGGCCTGCATCCACGCGATATCGATCGCTTGATCGGCATCATCCGCACGCTCACCGCCGCGGGCAACACTGTGGTCGTGGTAGAACACGACGAGGCCATGATCCGCGCCGCTGATCACATTATCGAAGTCGGACCCGAACCCGGTGCGCGTGGTGGCCAGATCGTTTTTCAAGGCGACTTACCCGCCTTGCTCGCGTCGAAGCAAAGCATCACTGGCGCATATTTCGCCGGCCGCGAAACTATCGCGACGCCCGCTCATCGGCGCGCCGTCGGCAAGAAACACCCCGCGCTGCATTTCGAGCGCGTTTCCAAACACAACTTGCGCGACCTGTCGTTCCGCGTGCCGCTGCAACGCTTTGTCTGCCTGAGCGGTGTATCAGGCTCCGGAAAATCCACGCTGCTCGACAAGGTCATTCACCAGGGACTGCTCACCCAGCGCAATCAGCTCACTGAGGATCCGGCGGTCATTGGTTCGCTGCGCAGCGATCTTGAACTCGGTGACATCGTGCTCGTTGACCAATCACCGCTTTCGCGCACGCCGCGTTCCAACGCCGCGCTCTATACCGAGGCGTGGGACGACATCCGCAATCTCTTCGCCGAGACGCCCGCTGCGCAGGAAGCCGGATTCAACGCGTCGAGCTTTTCATTCAACAGCGGCGAAGGCCGCTGCGATCACTGCCAAGGCCTCGGCTACGAGCGCGTCGAGATGCAGTTTTTGTCAGACGTGTTTGTGCCCTGCCCCGTTTGCGAAGGCCGCCGTTTCAAGCCGGAGGTGCTGGCCATTCGTTGGAACGACCATTCGGTGTCCGATGTGCTTAACACTAGTGTTTCCGATGCACTCGTGTTGTTCAAAGACGAGCCAGTCATTCAGCGCAAATTGCGCGTGCTCGAATCCGTCGGCCTCGGCTACCTCACCTTAGGCCAGCCGCTCAACACCTTGTCCGGCGGCGAATCTCAACGCCTCAAACTTGTGCGCTATCTCGCAGGTCATGCGGGCACCGATTCCACCGGTGCTTTGCTCCTGCTCGACGAGCCCACCACCGGCCTGCACCGCCACGACGTCAAGCGTCTACTCGCAGTATTGCAGGAGCTGGTTGATCAAGGCCACAGCGTGGTCGTCATCGAACACAACCTCGACGTGCTCAAATCCGCCGACTGGATCATCGAGATTGGCCCCGAAGCTGGCGCTGACGGAGGGCGTATCGTCGCCGAAGGCACGCCGGAAACCGTCGCCCAAGCCGATACCGCCACTTCGCCGTTTATGCGCGAAGCACTACAAGGCGAAAGCAAATCAACTGCCGCAATCCACGAACTGCAGGCGGCCGAATCGGCGTCGCCCTATTTGGTTTCGAATACCAACTCGCAGCTCACCATCACCGGTGCACGTGAGAACAATCTCAAAAACCTTTCGCTCTCCATTCCGCATCACGAACTTTCGGTTGTCACCGGCGTCTCGGGTTCAGGCAAATCCACCCTCGCGTTTGATATCGTGTTCGCCGAGGGCCAGCGGCGATTCATGGAATCGATGTCGCCCTATGCGCGACAGTTTGTGGAGCAACTGCCCCGCCCTGCCATTGATCGCCTGACCGGTATTCCGCCAACAGTCGCGATTGAGCAACGCGTCACGCGCGGTTCGCGCAAATCCACCGTCGCCACCATTACCGAGGTCGCGCAATACCTGCGCCTGCTCTACGCGCGACTCGGCGTGCAGCATCACCCCGACACCGACAAACCCGTCGAGCCACTCACTCCAGCGCAACTGCGCAAGTTGCTCGCGCGCGTTCTCGCCACACCGAAAGCCAAACGCTCCAAACATCTTTATCTCTGCGCACCGCTCATTCGTGGTCGCAAGGGTCATCATCAACCCATTGCTACATGGATCGCGAAGCAGGGCTACGAGTTGATGCGTGCTGATGGCCGGCTACTCGCTGTCGAGGCTTTCACCAAACTCGATCGCTACCGTGAACACGACATCGAAGTCGTTGTCGCCGATCTCAAACACGACGACAAACCCGCCAATGCGCTCGACACCGCGCTACGCCTCGGGAAAGGCGCGTGCTTCCTACTCACTCCGCAAAACGAGATCCTCTCTTGGTTCTCAACCACGCGCACGGACATCGACTCCGGCGAATCATTCCCTGAACTCGATCCGAAGCACTTTTCGTTCAATTCTCCGCGCGGCTGGTGCCCGACCTGCCGCGGTCACGGCAAAGTCTATCCTTGGATGCTTGAGCCTAAGGACGACGAAGAGGACGATCCCATGGCACGGTTGCGCAGCTTCGGCATTGATGCGGCCGAGGAAGTTGCGGACGACGGCACGCCATGCCCGGAATGTCACAGTGAGCGGCTCAATCGCATCGCTCGCGCGGTGAAACTGCACTTCCGCGGACGCAAAACACCGATGTCGTTGCCCGAATTGCTACGCGACACACCGGCAGCTTTATTAAGCAATCTCCGCCAGCTCGCACTCGATCAGCGCGGCAAGCTTATCACGCAGGACATCATTCCGCAGATCGAAGAGCGTTTGAAATTCCTCGATCATGTTGGCTTGGGTTACCTCGCATTGGACCGTCCCACCGAAACACTTTCCGGCGGCGAAGCGCAGCGCATTCGCCTCGCGGCGCAACTCGGTTCCAATCTTTCCGGCGTGCTCTACGTGCTGGACGAACCGAGCATCGGTCTGCACGCGCGCGACAACGATCGTTTGATCGAAACGCTCCAGGCGCTTCGCGCCAAGGGAAACACCCTGCTCGTCGTCGAACACGACGACGAATTGATGGAACGAGCCGACCGCATCATTGATCTCGGCCCCGCCGCCGGAGTGCATGGCGGCGAGCTTTTGGCCAACGGCACGCCTGCGGAGATTAAACGCAACGCCAAGTCGCTGACCGGACTTTTCCTCAAGCAAGGCATCACGCATCCGCTGCGCGGTAGTTATCGCCCACTGCCCGCCGTGAGCACCAAGTCACGCGATTGGCTCGAACTTCGCGGCGCGTCTTTTCGCAATCTCAAGGGCTTCGATCTGCGCGTGCCATTGGGCCGACTGACGATGGTCGCCGGGCCGAGCGGCGCCGGTAAGTCCACGCTCTTCCGCGACGTGCTGCATCCGGCCGTGGCCTACGCCATCAAAGCGAAGAAATCCAAACTCACCGGCCGCGACTTTGTTCGTAATACGAACTTTGCCACCGAAACGACCACGAGCACTCCGCCTTTCGCGGAATTCCGCAGAGTATCAGGATTCAAATCCGTGATCGAGGTGGATCAGTCGCCGATTGGCAAAACGCCTCGCTCCACCCCGGCCACTTACCTCGGTATTTTCGATCTCATCCGGCAGTTCTTTGCCTCACTGCCCGACGCTAAAATCCGCGGCTACAATGCCGGTCGCTTTTCATTCAACACGGCAGGCGGCCGTTGCGAAACCTGCGCCGGTGCTGGTCGCATCAAGCTCGAGATGGCGTTTATGCCGAACACGTATTTGCCCTGCGAGGATTGCGGCGGATCGCGCTACGCGGCAGAGCTCTCCGACATTACGTGGAAGGGCAAAAACATCGGCGAAGTGCTGCGCCTCACCTTTGAAGAAGCGGTCGAGTTTTTCGATTTCCATTCACAGCTCTCCGAAGTTTGCCGACTCATGGTTAATTGCGGACTCGGTTATCTGACGCTCGGTCAAAGTTCGCCCTCCCTTTCCGGCGGCGAAGCCCAGCGACTTAAACTCGTGACCGAACTCTCGCGCGGCCTTGCCAGCTACAAGGAACGTTCGCGGGGCGAGACGCCGCACAATCTCTATCTCCTCGAAGAGCCCACCATCGGCCTGCACTTGAGCGACTGCGAAAAGCTCATCCACGTGCTGCACTCGCTGGTTGATCAAGGTCACACCGTGGTCGTCATCGAGCACCATCTCGACCTGCTGGCGGAGGCGGATTATCTCATCGAACTCGGACCTTCGGGCGGACCGGACGGCGGTCATTTACTCTACCAAGGACCGGTCCACGGCCTGACCAAGATGAAACACTCGCCGACCGCGCCTTATCTTAAACCCAAACTGGAACGCCGACCGGACGTAACTTCACGCGCTAGCGGCTAACGCCGATTGCACCGCCGCGAGCAATTGCTCGCGGCTCACCGGTTTAACCAGGCACGCACTAAGCTCGGCCAGTGTTTCGGCGCGCGAGATCAAATCCGGGTTCATGTAGCCCGTGATTAGAATACGCTTCGTTTGCGGAAAATGTTTTCGCGCGCGCATGAGAAAATCCAAACCGTTTTCCCCGGGCATCAAATGGTCGGTGATGATGAGATCGATCTTTTGCAGCCCAAGGATCAGGTCAGCTTCAGCGGCGCTGTTAGCTGCCTCCAAGCGATATTGCTCGCCGAGGTGCAGGCTGAACGCCTTGAGCAGCTCCTGCTCGTCATCCACCAACAGAATCACCGGTGATGAATCGGTTGGTGGCATGTTGCGTTCGTTCAGGCGACCTGTTGGTCGTGCAATTTCGCCGCCTCCGTCACCACTTTCAGGAGTTCAGCCAGCGAAACTGGTTTGAGCAGAT
>Ga0207868_1000531_pt1 | contig 38830 bp, 33 predicted proteins | sample Passage237B_FD_187370 | JGI IMG/M metagenome (GOLD analysis project Ga0207868, IMG submission 187370) | Cellulose adapted compost microbial communities from Newby Island Compost Facility, Milpitas, CA, USA - Passage2 37B (SPAdes) (version 3) ... | reverse complement strand
CAACGGCAGGCGCGCCATCCACCTTGAGCGCGCGGGTCAATATGGCTTCCCCGGCGCAGGCCCCTTCCACGAAGTCATGCGCGGAAAGGCCGATGCGGCGTTCTGGCGGCTCCAGCCCCAGCGCCGCGCGCATGGGACGGTTCAGCCAGGGATCAATATTGGCTTCTGCGGGCCAGACCCCTTCATTGAGCCCGCCCAGAATGATCCTGTCTGCATGTTGCAAACGCGCTTCGAGCGGACCCCAAATGAAAAGCCGCGGGTGAAGCCCCCAGCGCGGGCGAAGCACGCGGCCGCGCAATGTTTCATCGAAGAAGCGCGTATAGGCTTCCGGCGCGAGATCACCAAAGGCAGGGGCTGCATCAATCAGCTCACGAATGAAATCGGCTGTCGCCTCGCCCGCCTCACCCTGCCAGAGACGCGCGGCGCCTTCTTCATCCTGTGTCGCAGCAAGGCGTTCGGCGGCTTCGGCATGTGCCGCAACGAGTTCAGCAGCGGGCCTCCGTTCTGTCATGGCCTCCACGAAAGGCGCCAGCGCTTTTTCGATGCGGTCCACAACGCGCCCGATCGTCGGACGCCTGCCATCAGGCTTTTCCGGCGGGGCTTCCACAGCGAGTGCCGCGCGCAACCCGGCAATGCCCGGCGCGGGGCGCGGGCCGCGCAGCAGCAATTTTTCGAGAAGGCGAATATCCGCCCGGAAAGCGGCTTGCGGCGCTCCTGCGGCGGCCAGCGGGTGCTTGAGACAGGCGAGAAGCGGCACGGGCGCGAAATCTTCCGCCACCATTTCCGCAAGCAGACGGAGGAAGGATGCAGGCGGCGTATTTGCAAGCGGCTGGCCGCCGGAATCATTCACATCCACCCGCCAGCGACGAAGCTCCATCGCAACGCGGCGCGCGAGCTTGCGATCCGGCGTGACAAGCGCCGCCGTCTTGCCGGGTGTTTCCAGTACGTCGCGCATCAGCAGCGCGATGGCGCCTGCCTCATCGCGCTCGCCCGGCGCTTCGATGAGAGTGAGGTTCGCGAGACCTGCCGCCGCATCGCCCTTGAGGGCCGCGAGGCGTGCACGCCATTTGTCTGTGGTTTCGGCCGGCCGCAGCGCTTCCGACAGGATGCGCGCCCGCGTCGCGCGCGCTGCATCGAGCGATGCGCCCGGCCAGAGCTGCACATCCGCCCGCTCGGCGCGGAGTCGGAGCAGCAGTTTCTTCATACCGTATTGCGGATGGGAAGCGGTGCCCGGCTCGCCGATGCCCTGCCAGCTTTCTTCGTCAAGATCGAGATCAAGCCCCGGCAGCACCACGGCGCCAAGCGGCAGATGCGCGATGACGCTGAGGAGGTCTGCCGTTGCGGGGATCGAGCCTGTTGACCCCGCAGCGATGACGGGGCCATGCGGCGGCTTTGTTTTCCACGCTTCTGCCTGCGCGCGAAGGAGATGGTTGCGCCGCTCCGCCTGCTCCATATAGCCGAGGCGCGAAAGCTCTTCCGGCCAGCGGTCGGTCAGCACTTTCAGAAAGTCGATTGTCACCTGCCAGTGATCGGCAAATTCTTCCGGCACGAGTGTGGAGAGCTGCGAGAGATCAGCACCTTCCGTTATCACCATGTCGAGGAAGCTGCCGAGATCGCCTGCAAGGCCGAGCGCACGCACATCGCTTTCGCCGCTTTCTTCCATGATGAGGCGGGCAAGGCGGAGCTGGCGTTCAAGCGCGGGCATGGGCGGCGGGAGACTGAGTGCCTCTTCCCCAAGGCCTGCCGGGTCGAGAACGAGTTCTTCCTCATCCACATCACCCAGCGCGCGGATGGTCGGCAGGATCAGCGCCTTGCCGCCGCTCGCGCGCAGAAAGGCATCACCCAGCGCGCGGACGGCGCGGCGGGTTGGCAGGAGGATTGTCGCATCGGCAAGCTCGAACTGCCCCGCGAAGCGTCCGCCAAGCGTCATATCCTCAAGCAGTGTCACCGCCAGCCGCTCAAGAAACGGGGCCCCGGGCGGCATGGTGAACAGGATCGGGGAATCAGCCCTCATGGGCCTTATGGTAGCGCGTCGCGCGTCATAAATCCCGCAGGAAGGCTTCCGCCTCGGCAAGATCGTCCGGCGCGCCGACATGCATCCAGACGCCGGACATGCGATGGCCGAAAAGCCGGCCCTTTTCGATCAGCCGGTCCCAGATGAGATTGGTGGAAAATGGCCCGTCCGGTCCGTCCGCAAAGAGGCCCGGCTTGATGATCTGCACGCCCGCAAACATATAGGGCGCGGTCGTTGATGGGGCTCGGCGGGCAAGCAGCCCTTCCTCATTCATCAGAAAATCGCCCCGGCCGACATAGCCGATGGTGCGCGTTGCATCCGCGATCATCAGCAGCGCGTCCATGCGCTCCGGGTTCCAGGCGGCCATGAGGTTCGCGAGATTGGAGCCGATTTCCTCCACCCAGACGGAATCGGAATTGAAGGTGATGATCGGATCATCACCCAGAAGCGGCAGCGCCTTTTTCGTGCCGCCGCCTGTATCAAGCAGAACCTCGCGTTCGTCGGAGATGATGATGCGCGGCTGGCGACGGGAAGCGAGATGCGCTTCCAGCATGTCGGCGAAATAATGGACATTCACCACCGCTTCGGCGACGCCCGCTTCTGCCAGCCGATCCAGCACATGGTCGATCAGCGGCTTGCCTGCAAAGGGCACGAGCGGCTTCGGCATTGTGTCGGTGAGCGGGCGCATGCGGGTGCCTTTGCCCGCCGCCATGACCATCGCCTTGTTGATCTGCACCATCTCAGCCCTGCTTCAACATGTTTGCATCAAGCCAGCGGGCAAGATCGCGAAGCGCCGGATGAGCGAGATTGCGGCGGAGATAATCCATGGTGCGCGGCATATGCGCCATATATTGCGGCTTACCATCACGCCTCAGCAGGCGGGGCCAGAGACCGATGAGGCGGAGCGCCCGTTCTGCACCAAGCACCGCATAGGAAGCGCGGAACTCTTCTTCATCAAACCCCGAAAGCTCGGCCTTTGCGCGGGTGATGTAATGGGCGAGCATGGCTTCTTCGCGTTCCACCGGCACATCGCGTCGCGCATCCTGAAGGAAGGAGACGAGATCATAGGCGCGATTGCCGATAAGTGCGTCCTGGTAATCGATCAGGCCGACACGGGCTATGGCCTCGCGCTCGCCGAGCCAGAGAATGTTCGGCGAATGGTAATCGCGAAGGAAAAGCGTTGGCACACCTGCATCAATATGAGGCCGAAGCGCCGTCCAGAGCGCGTGATAGTCATCGCGCATTGCGGACGTTGCCTCGCGCTCGAGGATGGTCGGGAAATACCAGTCGAGCGGCACGTCGAGTTCGGCGCGGAAAACGCTGTCGTCGAAATGCGGCACCAGATGCGATGTCCCATCCCCGACGGGCAGGGAATGCGGTGCGGGCACAGACTGAAGGCGGATCAGCGTTTCAACGCCTGCGCGGTAAAGCTCGTCCAGTTCTTCGCCGGACGGCCCTTTCCCCTGCTCGATCAGCAGCCCGTAAACCTGATCGCCCAGATCTTCGAGCAAAAGAAGACCATGCGTAAGGTCAGCCGCGATAAGTTCGGGCGCGGTGAGGCCAAGGCGGCGCAGATGCTCGCCCACCGCAACAAAGGGGCGCACATCTTCTGCGAGATGCGCGATGCGGCTATAGGCGGCGCGGCCCGGCACCACCGGCGCATCCGGCCCCGACGGCCAGTCCATCAGGACGGCCGGACGGCCCGCAAGCGACAGGCGCTCGTAGCGGCGCGAGGACGCATCGCCTGCAAGCGGGCGGCGCTCAGCCTTCTCCCAGCCTGCCTCTTTCAGAAAGCTGCGGATCGTTTCTTCGCGCATCGTCAAAGCGATAATCCCCCAAGCCGCGCGGCCCAGCTTCCCGAGCCTTCAAGCCGCGCACCGCGCCTGCCTTCTGGCATGAGAGTGAGCGTGATGTCGAGACGGTCACGCGACAGTCGCCGGATTTCCGCCTCGGCCCTTTCCGGCCACTCGACCAGCACGACGCCTTCATCGGCAAATTCGGCAAGGCCAAGCTCGCGCAGTTCCTCCGGCCCTTCGATCCGGTAGAGATCGGCATGGGCGATGAGGAGCGCCGGGCTTTCATAGGTCTGGACGAGGGTGAAGGTGGGCGACGGCACATCCTCGGCGATGCCATGCGCCGCGAGATGCGCCTGCACGATGGCGCGGGCAAGCGCGGTCTTGCCGGCACCCAGATCGCCCCGCAGCAGGATCAGATCCCCGATTTGCAGGCGCGCCGCCAACGCCTTGCCGAGGGAGCGTGTCGCTTCCTCATCGGCAAGCTCGACCTCCAGAAGATGGGAATTTTCTACGACCATGTGCGTTTTTAGCCTGCCCCTTCCCGATCGCCAAGCGCGAGCGCCTGCCGGACCGTGCCGGGGCAGGACAAAATAATCTCCATAAGGAACAGTCTATTTAGGATGTCCTTAACGCAGGGGCAGCAACACTCTGTATGGAGTTTTCCTGAGGAGACGGGGCCATGAGCAGTGTCGTGCAGGGAGCGTTAACGGAGACTGCTCCGCTGCGGCTTGACCACCCCGTTCTGGCGGCGGTTCACGCCTATTGGTCCGCAAAGCGCGGCGACAGGATCATGCCCGCCCGCGCCGATATGGACCCGCTCGAACTGCGCGATTATCTCGGCTGGATCGTGATCGTCGATGTACTGGATGGCGGCTCGGACTTCTATTACCGACTTGTCGGCACCAAGGTCGCCCATTACTTCGGCAGCGATGGCACCGGCAAGACAATCTCCGAAAGCTTTTCCAAGCTTGGCCCCGAGATCGTGAATGCCACGATCGGCGTGCATCGCCGGGCCGCAAGGAAGCGCCTGCCGGTGCGCGTCTATGGAGAGGTGCCCTGGCTGGAAGGAAGGCGGGGCATTTTCGACTCAATCCACATGCCGCTCTCCGATGACGGGGAGACGGCAAACATGCTCATCTCCGCCTTCATCTTTGACTACAAGGATGTGGAGACCGGCGGCTCCTTGCTGATCTGAAATCGCTCTCAGGCGAGTTTGCGTCGGGTTTCCTGTTGCACCGGATGGGCGAGGCGAAACGACACAGCCAGCCTGTTCCAGACATTGATCATGCCGATCGCAACGGTGAGATCCACAATCTCCTTGTCGGTGAACTCCGCCTGCACGGCCTTCCAGGCGGCATCCGGCACATGCTCCACAGATACCAGCGTCACGGCTTCCACCCATTCGAGCGCGGCACGCTCCCGCGCGGTGTAAAGCGGGGATTCGCGCCAGGCATTAAGCAGATAGAGACGGGCTTCTGTCTCCCCTGCCGCGCGGGCCTCGCGCGTGTGCATTTCAAGGCAGAAGGCGCAGCCATTGATCTGCGAGGCGCGGGTTTTCACAAGCTCCAGCAGCGACCGTTCAAGGCCGCACCGGTCGGTATAAGCCTGCAGCTCAAGAAGTGGCTTGTAGGCTTCGGGCGATGCCTTATAGGGATCAAGGCGCGGTGTCAGATCGTCATGTGACATGGGGCTTCTCCGTTTCGGGGATGAAATGGCTTTCCCTGACAAGACGAAACAGCGCCGGATTTTGTGACCGCATCTCACGGGCAAGCCGCCCATAAAGAAGTTGACGCAAGCGTCATTTTTGGCGTGTTATGTTGGCCGAAAGGCCGAATGACGGCTCCGCCCTGCGGGCCATCTGAGGGCCGGAGGCTTCTATCCCCTCTTTCGGGGGTGTAAAAACCTGCTTTCTGCGTAGTATGCCTCCGTAAAATTAAGGTTGAGCTGCGAGGCAGGCATCTGGTCATCCGGCCCGGATGAAGCGCGGCGCCAAACGTGCCAGGGGCAGGACGCATCGGAGGCAAGGGAGGAAAAGTGGCGGACGATATTCTCATCATCGGTGCAGGACAGGCCGCAGCGCAGGCCGTGCAGAGCCTGCGCGCGGAAGGCTTTGCGGGACCGATCCGTATTTTCGGCGATGAACCCTATGCGCCCTATCAGCGCCCACCCCTCAGCAAGAAGTTTCTCGCCGGTGAAATCGGCTATGACCGGGTGGAACTGAAGGGGCAGGATTTCTATGCGCAGTCCGGTGTAGAGACACATTGGGGCACGCGCGTCACGGAAATCGATCGCAAGAACAAGCGCATCCTCACGGCGGATGGCCGCGAATATCCGTACGGGAAGCTGCTGCTCGCCACGGGCAGCCGTGTGCGCGAACTGAACGTGCCGGGCTTCGACCTCAAGGGTGTCCACTATCTGCGCAACATTGATGATGTGAAGGCCATTCAGGACCATTTCCGCGAAGGCGCGAAAATGGTCGTGGTGGGCGGCGGCTACATCGGCCTTGAAGTGGCCGCTGTGGCTGCAAAGCGCGGCATTGATGTGACGGTACTTGAAACCGCAGACCGGGTGCTTGCCCGCGTGGTCGATCCCATCGTCTCGCAATTCTACGAGCGCGTGCATCGCGAAGCTGGTGTGAAGATTGAAACCGGCGTGACCGTTTCCGGCTTTGAAGGCACGGACCGCATCACCGCCGTCACCTCCGGCGAGGGCAAGAAATATCCCTGCGACTTCGTGGTGGTCGGCATCGGCATTATTCCGAACACGGCGCTTGCCGTCGAAGCCGGGCTTGAAGTCGAAAACGGCATTGTGGTGGATGAGTTCTGCCGCACCTCCGACCCGGACATTTGCGCGGCGGGTGACTGCACGAGCCATCCGAATGCGGTTTACGGGCGCAGGATACGCCTTGAAAGCGTGCATAACGCCATCGAACAGGGAAAGACCGCAGCGGCAACGCTTGCCGGCAAGGAAAAGCCTTACGATCAGGTGCCGTGGTTCTGGTCGGACCAGTATGACCTCAAGCTTCAGATCGTCGGCCTTTCTGCCGGCTACACCGAAGCCGTTGTGCGCGGCGACCCGGAGAACAGCCGCAGCTTTGCCGTTTTCTATCTGAAGGACGGCGTGCTTGTTGCCGTGGATGCGGTGAACCGCGCGCCTGAATTCATGATGGCGAAAATACTGACGCAGAAGAAAGAAAAGCTCGACCCCGCGCGCATTCGCGATGAAAGCATCGGGGTGAAAGAGATCGCGGGCTGACACCGCGACAGACACAAAAAGAAACGCTTGGAGGCGTGTGAGTTCAATGGCGAAGATTACCTATATCGAACATAACGGCACCGAACACACGATCGAGGTGGAGAACGGTGTGTCGTTGATGGAAGCGGCTGTGAAACAAGGCATTCCCGGCATCGACGGTGATTGCGGCGGCGCCTGCGCTTGCGCCACCTGCATGGTATTCGTGCCGGAAGAATGGCAGGGCAAGCTTGGAAGCATCGAGCCCATGGAAGAAACCATGCTCGACTTCTGTGAACATTCAGCGGAGAACTCCCGCCTTTCCTGTCAGCTCATCGCGAGCGACGAACTGGACGGCATCCGCCTCAACATGCCGCAAAGCCAGCACTGACAAGGCGCCCCCCGGCCTCAAAGCCCGTCTCCGAAAGGAGGCGGGCTTTTTTGTTCAGGACGCGCTCAGGGCTTTTTTCGCGCATCATATGCGCTAGCTTGTGTGCCAGAGATTTCGGGAACAGAAGAAGGAGACACACCGATGAAGCTCACACATCTCGCCCCGCTCGCAGCCTGCGCTGCAGCTCTGGCTTTTGCGCCGCTTCCGGCTTCTGCCGAGCCGGTGCTGGCGGCGGGTGTTTTCCAGACGCCGGAGAATCCCGAAGCAGGCACTGCCGATCTTTCCGAAGGGCCGCAGGGTGTTGTCATTCGCGTGAACATCGAAGGCATCGAACCCGGCTGGCACGCAATCCATTTCCACGAGACGGGCACTTGCGCCGATGAGGGCTACAAGGAATCGGGCTCGCATGTGCATCATTCGGGCAAGAAGCCGCATGGGCTGCTCAACCCGGAAGGGCCGGATGATGGCGATCTGCCGAACATCTATGCCGATGCGAATGGCGTTGTGAATGCCGAAATCTATTCAGACCGCGTGACGCTTGCAGGCGCGGAAGGCCGCGCCAATCTGCTTGATGAAGATGGCGCCGCGCTTGTCATCCATGAAGCGGCGGATGATCACATGAGCCAGCCGATTGGCGGTGCCGGCGCGCGCATTGCCTGTGCGGTCATCAACAAGGTGGAGTAAGCTACAAGGATGATGCGTCACCTCCGTTGAAACGGGGGTGACGATTAATTCACTTCAAGCTTTGTCGTTCTCGCGAGCGGCGCGGCATCGCCCTGTGCAGGCGGTGCGGCGCGGACGGGCAGATGGCAGGTGACGCGCGTGCCGACACCCGGCGCGCTTTCAAGCGTGACCCAGCCGCCGTGAAGCTCAACGAAGGAACGTACGAGAGACAGGCCAAGGCCTGCGCCGCGATGACGGTCTGACCCGCCATAGGCTTCGAAGCGGTCAAATACATTGCCCTGCAATTCGGGCCGGATGCCAATGCCCGTATCCTCGACATAAAGCTCGACGGCGTTTTCACGCCGCGTGCCGCCAATGATGATGGCATCGCCGGGACTCGTGAAGGCGAGCGCATTGGAGAGCAGATTGATCATGATCTGCTTGATGCGCTTTTCATCTGCGCGCACCGTGCCGAGATCCTTCGGCACTTCGACGCGCAGCGTGACCTTGTTCTTCTGCGCAGGGCGCTGCGCGAACTCTTCCGTTGCATAGATGACAGCCGACAGATCGACGTCCGACAGATCAAGCGTCATCGCGCCGGCCTCGATGACGGCGAGATCGAGAATATCGTTCACCACATCGATCAGCGTCTCCGAGCTTTCGAGAATGCCCTGCATATATTCATGCTGTCGGGCATTCAGCGGGCCGAACATTTCTGTCTCGAGAATCTCACCAAAGCCCAGAATATTGGTGAGCGGTGTGCGCAACTGATAGGAGACGTGGCTGATAAATTCGGATTTCAGCCTGTCTGCCGTCTCCAGCGCATCATTGCGATCGCGCAGCGCCTGCTCCATGCGGGTGGAATCGGTGACATCGACATAGGTCATTAGCGTCGCGCCATCCGGCAGCGGCACCATCGCATAATCGATCACCGAATTGTCAGGCCGGTTGAGACGTCCGGTCTGCTGTGCGCGAATGGCGGCGGCGCTGGTGACGCTGGTTTTCAGCTCGTCCCAGTTCGCCTCATCACCGAGAAGCGGGCGGATCATCGCGATGATCTCGTTCACATGAGGCTCACCCTCAAGCTTCGCGGGATCAAGCCCCCAGATTTTCGCATAGGCCGGGTTGAAGAGCTTGAGGCGACCATCCGAGCCGAACACAGAAACGCCTTCATAAAGGTGATCGATCGTTTCGCGCTGAACGCGGGCAAGCGTGTTGTAGGAGCTTTCGAGATTGAGCCGTTCGGTGACGTTCTCATAAAGATAGATGACGCCGCCGAAGGGATGCGCCTGCGCAAGCACTTTCACCGTGCGGCCATCCGGCAGATGCCAATATTCCTCGAGCGGTTCCGTCGAGGTGTAGATTTCCATGCGCGCCTGTTTCCACGCCTGAAAATTCGCCTGTTCCGGCAGACGACGGCGTGCGCGCAACTCGTCGAGAATCTCGCTGTCGGACGGACCTTGCGCGAGCCATTGCGGATCAAGCCCCCACAGCGTTTCATAGGCGCGGTTGTGAAAGGCGAGACGTTTGTCCGGCCCGCAGATTGCAACTGCCGTTGTCACGCGATCCAGCGTTGCCGCATGGCTCTCAATATGACGGCGCAGTTCCACTTCCGCTGCATCGAGGGCGGACACATCAATGGCAATGCCCGCCACGCCATCGGAGAGGCGCTGCTCCACAATGTCGAGCGCGCGGCGTTCGCCTTCCATGATGGCGTGGCTGCGCTCACGCGCGCGGGGGCGGTCAAACAGGGCGCGGCGGAGCGAGCCCTTGACCTCCTCGCCCAGAAGCTCGATGCCGCGCGACACCGCATCTTCCGCAGAGGTGGCATCGACCGCGCGGGCATAGGCCGCATTCACCCAGACAAGACGGCCTTCATTGTCGCGCCGCCATGCGGGGAAAGGCGCTTCCATGAGATGTTCTTCGAAGCGGTCGCGCGCCTGCTCGGCCTGGCGGAGCCTTTCCTTGAGGCGGGAGACTTCCGCGCGCTCGCCCGTCACATCGCGCAGCCACAACACGGCAAGCGCACCGGCGGGGCGGCCTTCCGCCTCGAAGGTGCGCCCGTCAACCGACTGCACATGAAGCGAGAAACGCGCGCCGCGTGTGCGCAGGCGCTGAACCGCCGTGTTGAGGCGGCCTGCATTTTCCGGCTCGAGCCGCGTCAGCAGATAGTTGAAATCGAGATCGCCGGACGAGGGGTCAACCAGCGTTGCGGTGGAACCCACAATGCGCGGGCGCGCCTGAAAGGTGCCAGGGGCCGCGCGCAGCGTTTCGGGCGTCCAGATGAAGACAGCATCAGGCTCGGCTGCGAGAATGGCTTCTGCCGCATCAAGCCGTGCTTCAAGCGAGGCGAGGTTTTCTTCGCGCTCCAGCGCCTTCCGCCTTGCGGCGCGGGCCGCGCGAAGCCCGGTAATGCCGGCAAGGGCGCCCGCAAAGGCAAGCCCTGCTGCCACGGCAAGGGTTATGGCGAGTGCCGGTTCGGTTGTCGTCTGTGCGGGGACACCGAGGATTTCGAGCGTATCGGAGAGGTTCGCCGGTGCCTCCTGTGCGACAGCGAGCGCAGGCAGGCTCACCGAAGCGAGAAGCGCCGTCAGCAAGGGTTTCCCACCCCGGCTGGACGCTTTGCCCGCCTTGCCGCTCCGAGCCGCACTCATATCGCGCCTGACCCCTTCAGCGCGCTCAACCTGCACAGGCGAGCGCAAATCACCTGACCCCAGCAAATCATACACCACGAGTGACTCAAGCGTGAAACTTGCAGCCCATAAAAAAGGCGGGAGGTGCCGAGACCTCCCGCCTTCATGTCGTTCATATGAAGCACTGCTGCTCAGTAGCGATAGGTGTCCGGCTTGAAGGGACCTTCCTGAGACACGCCGATATAGTCGGCCTGCTTCTTGTTCAGCTTTTCGAGCTTCACGCCGATCTTTTCGAGATGGAGGCGCGCCACCTTCTCGTCCAGCGTCTTCGGCAGCACATAGACCTTCTTTTCATACTCGCCCGGCTTCGTGAAAAGCTCGATCTGGGCGAGCGTCTGGTTGGTGAAGGAAGCCGACATGACGAAGCTCGGATGGCCCGTGCCGCAGCCGAGATTCACGAGGCGGCCTTCGGCGAGCAGGATGATGCGCTTGCCATCCTGGAACTCGATCTCATCCACCTGCGGCTTCACATTGTGCCACTTGAAGTTGCGCAGCCCGCCGACCTGAATTTCGCTGTCGAAATGGCCGATATTGCAGACGATGGCGCGGTGTTTCATCCGACGCATGTGGTCAACGGTGATGACATCCACATTGCCGGTGGTGGTGACGAAGATGTCGCCGCGCGGCGCAGCTTCATCCATTGTCGTCACTTCATAGCCTTCCATCGCGGCCTGAAGCGCACAGATCGGGTCGATTTCGGTGACGATCACACGGCAGCCCGCCTGACGGAGCGACGCGGCAGAGCCCTTGCCCACATCGCCAAAGCCCGCAACAACGCCGACCTTGCCCGACATCATCACGTCGGTCGCGCGGCGGATACCATCTACCAGCGATTCACGGCAGCCATAGAGATTGTCGAATTTCGACTTGGTCACGCTGTCATTGACGTTGATGGCGGGCCAGAGCAGCGTGCCCTTCTTCTGCATCTCGTAGAGACGGTGAACGCCGGTCGTGGTTTCTTCCGTCACGCCCTTCACATTCTTCGCGACCTCATTGTACCAGCCCGGCTTTTCCTTCAGGCGGCGCTTGATCGCGGCGAAGAGGATTTCCTCTTCTTCATTGCCCGGCGTGTCCAGGAAGGCGGTGTCGCCATCTTCCGCGCGCTTGCCGAGATGGATGAGGAGCGTTGCATCGCCACCATCATCAAGGATCATGTTCGGCGTGCCGCCATCGGCCCATTCGAAGATGCGGTGTGTGTATTCCCAATATTCTTCAAGCGTCTCGCCCTTCACGGCAAAAACCGGAATACCCCGCGCAGCAATGGCAGCAGCGGCGTGGTCCTGCGTCGAGTAGATGTTGCAAGAGGCCCAGCGAATATCGGCACCCAGATGGGCAAGCGTTTCGATAAGGACGGCCGTCTGGATCGTCATGTGGAGAGAGCCGGCGATGCGCGCGCCTTTCAGCGGCTGCTTCGGACCGAACTCTTCGCGCGTTGCCATGAGACCGGGCATTTCGGTCTCGGCCATGTCGATTTCCTTGCGGCCCCAATCAGCGAGATTGATGTCCTTGATGACGTAATCATGCGTTGCGGCTTGGCTCATGGGGCTGTCGCGCTCCTCTGGTGAAAATCGGATATTCCGCCCCGTCAGCGGGGCGGCAGCCAGCGCACAACCTCACGTTGCGGCAGCCGGCACAGGCGTCTTGCCGGGCCTTATAACAAGCGAGGCCGGACCCGGCAAGAACATATAAAGAAATGTTTATATGCTTTTCCCAATGGATCACCCGCCCGCTGGCCCCTCATTTTGTGCGCAATGGCTCTGACCTTCTTACTCGCAAAGTCATGGACGCGGCGGGGCGGCTCAGATCAAATGCCCGCATTGTCAGTTCTGAAAAGAGACTTGATCCCATGACCATGCATCCGCTCGACATTGCGACGAAACTCACTCCCGCCGGCGAGGGGCGGTGGACAGGGCACACCTCGCCTGCCTACTGGAACATGATGGGCCCCTTTGGCGGTGTGACCGCCGCCGTGATGCTTCAGGCGGCGCTCAATGCGCCGCAGCGGATTGGCGACCCGGTGGCGCTGACGGTCAATTTCTGCGCGCCGATTGCCGAGGGCGCGTTCACCATCGACCTCAAGGAAGTGCGCACAAACCGCTCGACGCAGCATTGGTCGATGGAACTGTCCCAGGAAGGCGGCGGCATTGCGGCAAGTGCGAGCGCCGTCTTCGCCATTCGCCGCGAGACGTGGGACCACCAGCCCGCAACGCCGCCCGCCATTGCGCCCCATGACACACTTACCCGCTTCGACACGGCAGGGCGCATCGCCTGGGCCGCGAATTACGACATGCGTTTTGGCGAGGGTGAACTCGTCTATGACCCCCGCCCGGATGCGGAGCCGGGCCCTGCCCGCTCCGTCCTCTGGATGGCGGACCATCCGGCGCGGCCGCTCGACTTCACCGCGCTGTCTGCCATTGCCGATGCCTTCATCGTGCGCATCTTTCATGTGCGCGGGCGGCCCGTGCCCGCAGGCACGGTATCGATCACAACCTATTTCCACACGGATGAGGCAGGGCTTGCCGCCAATGGCGCGGCACCGCTGATCGGCATGGCGGATTCAAAGGTTTTCCGGAAAGGCTATTTCGACCAGTCCGCCGAATTGTGGAGCGCGGATGGCCGCCTCCTCGCGACCAGCGTGCAGACTGTCTATTACAAGGAATGAATTGAACGGAGTGGCTCTAGTCGCGCTCGCCAAAGCCGTCAGAGACAAGGGCTTCGAGCGCGTCGAGAGCGGCTTCGGCATCCGGCCCTTCCGCCTCGATCAAGATGCAGCAGCCGGGGGCTGCGGCGAGCATCATCAACCCCATGATCGATGTGCCGGGCACTGTCTGGCCTTCGCGCGAAACGCGAATCTCGGCGTCGAACTTCTCCGCCACCTGCACAAACTTCGCGGAGGCGCGCGCGTGAAGGCCGCGTGTATTTACAATGTTCAGAAGGCGGTTCGCCGGGCGCGGCCCGCTGCTTTCGTTGCGAACCGTCACGTTCCGTCCCCTGCCAGAACGCGGCTTGCGATGGAGATATATTTGCGGCCCGATTCCTGGGCCTGATCCACCGCATCGCTGAGAGAGAAAGTTTCCCGCACACTGGCGAGCTTGATCAGCATGGGCAGGTTTACACCTGCGATCACTTCAACCTTTGCCTTGTCCATGACGGAAATGGCGAGGTTGGAAGGGGTGCCGCCAAACATATCCGTCAGAAGAATCACGCCGTCGCCCGTATCGGACGCGGCCACGGCGGAGAGAATGTCCTTGCGCCGCTGCTCCATATCATCATCGGGGCCGATACAGATGGCGCTAATCTGGGATTGCGGGCCTACAACATGTTCCATAGCCGAGACGAATTCGTCGGCCAATCGACCATGCGTTACAAGTACCAAACCGATCATCAACAGCCCTCAAATGCCGCTATTCGTTGCGATGTGGCAGGACGCTTGCCTGCCTTCCGCTCCGCCCCCGCGAAGGGCCGTATCGTGACCCCAATCTTGCTCCAAAGACAAGTGTTGCGATGCAACAATAGGCAGTTCCGCAAGGCAATCGCTTAATTGTGAAGCAGAAGGTCAGTCGCGCCGACCAAAACGGCCATCTTCCTCAGGGAAGCCCCCCTCCGGGAGCGTCTCAAGCGCCAGACGGAGCTTCAGCGCGGCGGTTCCGTCAAAGGCATGGAGCGCGATGACCGGGAGACGAAAACCGAGCAGCTTTTCGTAGCGTCTCTCTGCGATGCGGGGCACTTCCTCGCGGGGCACGAGATCCACGATGAGCGCGAGCGACACTTCCGCAAGGGGGGTGAGCGACAGGAGGCCGAGGCCGCGAAGCTCGATCAGGCCTGAAAGAATGGCAGGCGCACTTGCGAGTGGTGCCGTGGCGCCTGCATGCAGCACCACCTGGTCATCGGCGACGAGGCGCGTTTCGCCGCTTTCATCTTCCCGGATCATGCGGAAGGCGAGATCGGATTTGCCGCTGCCCGATGCCCCGCGCAGCAAGGCTCCGCGTGTGCCGCAGGCGATGCAGGTGCCGTGCAGATAAAGAGGGGCGTCACTCATCGCATCACTCTGCCTCTGGCAGCGTGACCGTGAAGCGCGCACCCGCCACGCTGCCATCCGGGTTCATCCTGTTGCCCGCACGGATCGTTCCGCCATGCGCTTCGACGATCTGCCGGGAGATTGCCAGACCAAGGCCCGAATGTTCACCGAAACTGTCAGGCCGGTCGGTGTGGAACCGGTCAAAGACGCGCTCGAAATTTTGCGGCTGGAGGCCCGGCCCTTCATCTTCCACGCGAATGATGACGCTGCCCGGCTCACGCGTTGCGATGACATGAACCGTGCCGCCCGGCGGGGAAAAGGAAAGCGCATTGTCGATCAGGTTACGGATGACCTGACCAAGCCGCGTATCAAAGCCCTTTACCGTCATCTTGTCCCGGCCCGGCGCACCCCCATCGATCTCGAGCGAGACACGGGCGTTGCCCGCCGCACCTGTCTCATTGAAGAGATCGCAAACGGTTTCAAGCAGGGTCGGAATATTCACGTCCTCGCGCTCGCCGCGCGACAGCTCGGCGTCAAGGCGCGAAGCGTTGGAAATATCGCTGATGAGACGATCAATGCGGCGCACATCATCCTGGATGATCTGCATCAGGCGTTCCTTCTGCCGCTCATCCTTCGCGATGGTGAAGGTTTCAATCGCGCTGCGCAGAGAGGTCAGCGGGTTCTTGATCTCATGGGCGACATCGGCTGCGAAACTCTCAATTGCATCGATGCGGCTGTATAGCGCGTTCGTCATGTCACGAAGCGCGCCGGAGAGATCGCCGATCTCGTCGCGCCTTTCGGTGAAGTCAGGGATTTGGGCGCGCGCATTCTTGCCCCGGCGCACGATTTCGGCTGCCTGTGCAAGACGACGGACAGGTTCTGCAATCGTGCCCGCAAGCAGCACGGAAAGAAGAATGGTCACACTCAACGCAACGAGAAAGACCTGCATGATGGCGATGCGCTCTGCGCGCAGGATGCGGTCAATATCGCCGCCGCGCGTGGAGAGCATGAGCGCGCCCAGCACTGCGCGGTAACGCTGGATCGGTACCGCGACAGAGATAATGAGTTCGCCCCGGTCATTGACGCGTTCCATGCTGGAAGCCTCGCCCTGCAGCGCGCGAATGACTTCCTCATACATCATGCCGTTCTGGCTGCCTGCCTCGCGGAAGCGTTCCAGATTGCGGCCCGGCAGGAGCGACAAGGCCCATTGGGAAAGGCGTTCGAACAGGCTCCAGTCTTCCGCGCCTTCAGGGGGCGGAAGCTCGAAAGCGACGATCTGGCCAGATGCGGTGAGCTGGCGGGAATCGAGAACGAGCCAGCCTTCCTTGCCATAGAGCCGCGCGCGGGTGCGGGTTGGCAGCACGAGGCGCCGCAGGATGGGCGCTGCGGATTCCGGGTTGATCGGAACGACGGCTTCCTCTGCCAGGGCGGGATCGGCGTCGGGCGGCGGAGCGAGGATGACGCCAGCCGCGAGCGGGTCGATCAGCGGCGCATCGGGCGAGATCGTGGCCCCTTCCTCGATGGCGCCCGCGATGATCTCGGCCTGTGTGAGCAGGCTCTGGCGGCGGGCATCGATCAGCCCTTCGCGGAACTGGTTGAGATAGAGAATGCCTGCAAGCAGGACGAAGAGCCCCGCCACGTTAAAAGCGACGATGCGGCGGGTAAGGCTTGCGAAGCGGCCGCGTGCGAGAAAACTGCGAAAGGCGACAAGCCGTGTGCCAAGCGCTGCAACAAGCCGGGACAACAACCCGCCCTCCGGGGAGGCAGCAGAGCGGAATGCCGGATCTTCATCCGTTTCCCTCCGGGCCTCCTTGTCGGTCAGGCTCGTCATGCGTTTTTCACCGGCTCTGGTCAGGAACTTTCCCCTCGGCTTTCACCGGAGCGGCCGGAATTCAGCTTTCCCGATAGCGATAACCGACGCCATAAAGCGTTTCGATCGCATCGAAGCCGTCATCGACTTCCTTGAACTTCTTGCGCAGGCGCTTGATGTGGCTGTCGATGGTGCGGTCATCCACATAGACCTGATCGTCATAAGCGGCATCCATCAGCGAATCCCGGCTCTTCACATAGCCGGGGCGCTGGGCAAGCGCCTGAAGGATCAGAAACTCGGTGACGGTCAGCACAACCGGCTTGCCATCCCATGTGCAGGTATGACGCTCGGGATCGAGCACCAGCTTGCCGCGCTCCAGAACCTGGTTCGATGACCCTTCGGCAGCAGCCCCTTCCGCCTTGGGCGCGACGCGGCGAAGCACCGCCTTCACACGCTCGACAAGCAGACGCTGAGAGAAAGGCTTACGGATATAGTCATCCGCGCCCATCTTGAGGCCGAACAATTCGTCGATCTCGTCATCCTTGGAGGTGAGGAAGATCACCGGCATGTCGGATTTCTGGCGAAGCCGCCGCAGCAGCTCCATGCCATCCATGCGAGGCATCTTGATATCGAATACGGCAATGTCCGGCGGATTGGCCGACAGGCCTGCCAGTGCCGCAGCCCCGTCCGTATAGGTCTGCACATGATAGCCTTCGGCTTCGAGCGCGATGCTCACCGAGGTCAGAATGTTCCGGTCGTCATCGACCAACGCAATGGTTGGCATGTGCCCCTGTTCCCTTTGGCCGGTCTGGCCGGTCCGCTCACCATCCTCATGGACCCGTTGCATGGCATACCCCGCTCACAGAATGCCACCCCAGCAACGCGATGAGGCTTAGGGATGCTTTTGGCCCAAAATGTGGCGACAGTATAAGGGGTTGGAGGCTGGAGCGCCATGACAAGGAATCGCCCAGCGGGACGGAAACGGCCATCCCCCGCTTTGCGATGATTTCGGCCTCAAACCTTCCGGCGCTTCGAGTCTTGCCCCCCTCCTATGACTGATCTAAGGGTGACGGCATCGCAACGGGATAGCTGCGCGGCCTGAAACGGGTGCGCCAAGGGGGCGGGAGATGAGGAAGAAGATACTTCTCGGCATTGCGGGCATTTTCGTCGTGCTGGTCGCTGTCGTGATCGGGCGGACACTCGCCATCACCCCTGTCGAGCTTGCAGGCATGGGCCAGGCCGAGAGCATTGACGCGGAAGGCGCTGCCGAACGGCTTGCCGAGGCGATCCGCTTTCCCACCATTTCCCATCAGCGGGGTGCAGACCCTGAAGACCTTGCCCGTTCGGACAAGGCCTTTACCGATTTCCGCAACTGGATGGACCAGACCTATCCCGCCTTCCGGGAAGCGACATCGCGCGAAATCATTGGCGGGCACACGCTTTTCTACACATGGGAGGGCACAGACGCCTCGCTCGATCCCGTTCTTCTCATGTCGCATATCGACGTGGTGCCCATCGCCCCCGGCACGGAAGACCAGTGGGAGCATCCGCCCTTCTCCGGCGCGATTGCGGATGGCTATGTCTGGGGCCGCGGCACCATCGACAACAAGGGCTCGCTTATCGCGATGGTCGAGGCAGCCGAGCTTCTCATCAAGCGCGGCTTCCGCCCCTCGCGGACGATCCTTTTTGCCTTCGGCCATGACGAGGAAGTTGGCGGAGGCACCGGCAACAAGGCGCTGGCCGGCCTGCTTCAGGAACGGGGCGTGCGGCTTCACTGGGTGAAGGATGAGGGCGGCGTGATCGGCCACGGGCTTCTGCCCGGCATTTCCGCGCCTGTTGCCATGATCGGCGTTGCCGAAAAGGGCTCGATCTCGCTTGATGTTGTCGCCTATTCAAAGGGCGGCCATTCCTCCATGCCCTCGCCTGCCACGCAGACGGCCATTGGTCGCCTTGCCCGCGCGATCGACCGGATCGGCAAGGCGCCTTTCGAAGCGCGTGTGGATGGCGCTACACGGGGCATGATCGAGAGCCTCGCGCCCGCCGTGCCGTTCTTCCAGCGGATGGTCTATGCCAATCTCTGGCTCTTCGAGCCGGTGGTGCGCGGCATCATGGAGAAGAACCCCTCCAGCGCCGCCCAGCTTCAGACGACCATTGCGCCGACCATCGTGTCGGGTGGCAACAAGGAAAATGTGCTGCCGCCGGAAGCCCGCGCGGTCGTCAATTTCCGCATTCATCCGCGCGACACGGCAGAAGAAGTGATCGCGCATGTGCGGGCCGCGATTGCGGATGCGGAAGTGTCGGTCGAGCCGCTTGAGGGCATTCGCGAGGCTTCCAGCGTTTCCAACATCAATGGCGAGGGCTACCGCCTGATCGAACGGGTGATCACCGAGAGCTTCCCCGGCACGATTGCGGCCCCCTATCTGGTGGTGGGAGGCACGGATTCCCGCCATTACCTGCCCATCACGGACAATGTGTTCCGCTTCATCCCCATCCATATGGGGCCGGAGGATTCGGCCCGGTTCCATGGCACGAATGAGCGGGTTTCGGTTGTCAATATGGGCCAAGCCGTCGCTTTCTATGTCCGGCTTATGGAAACGCTTGAAGAGGTGGACCGCGCCGGCTGAGGCCGCCATTAACCATAGGCTGATCACCCCCCGAAGGCCGCCCGGCGGGCGCATCGCCGCACCCGCTGCAAGCAGATCGCAAACCGGTTGCACGGGCAGGGGGCGGGAACTATGTTGGCGCCAATTTTCCGGGAACCGAGCAAGCTCGCGCCTGACAGGCGGGCGCTATGCTTCAAGCTCCGCCCAGCCAGCACTTCCCGAAGTCTAACGGGACTCTGAGAGCGGGCGGGGCGCATGATAGACTTTTTACCGTCCCCCTTTGGCGCGGATGGCAGTTGACGAAACCAGGGATCAGGCCGCGAGCGGCCAATGAGGAGCACGAGGAGAGAAGCGTGAAACAGACCGGGCCCTACATCAGCAAACATGGTGCCGAGAAAAGCGGCTTCAAAAATCTGGCCGCGACGCACTGGAATTACCGTCCGGCAGCGCTTTACGAAGAAGCGATCCGCCGGGGTGAAGGCAATGTTGCCGCCAACGGCCCGCTCGTCGTGAAGACCGGCGTGCATACCGGTCGCTCCGCGCAGGACAAGTTCATCGTCCGCGATGCCTCGACCGAAAAGACGGTCTGGTGGGACAACAACAAGTCGATGACGCCGGAAGCTTTCGACCTCCTCCATGCCGACATGCTGAAGCACGCTGAAGGCAAGGAACTCTTCATTCAGGATCTCTTCGGCGGCGCCGACCAGACCCATCGCCTCGCAACTCGCGTTTACACAGAATATGCCTGGCACTCGCTCTTCATCCAGAACCTCCTCATCGAGCCGCGCCCGGAAGAGCTCGCTGACTTCGACCCGCAGTTCACCATCATCGACCTGCCGAGCTTTGAAGCCGATCCCAAGAAGTACGGTGTGCGCTCCGGCACCGTGATTGCCTGCAACTTCGCCAAGCGCATCGTGCTGATTGGCGGAACGTCCTATGCAGGCGAAATCAAGAAGTCCGTCTTCTCGATGCTCAACTACGACCTGCCGCCCAAGCGCGTGATGCCGATGCACTGCTCCGCCAATGTGGGCGCAGAAGGCGACACGGCGATCTTCTTCGGCCTTTCCGGCACCGGCAAGACGACGCTTTCCGCTGTCGCAACCCGCACGCTGATCGGCGACGACGAGCATGGCTGGTCGGAAAACGGCGTCTTCAACTTCGAAGGCGGCTGCTATGCGAAGATGATCAAGCTTTCGGCGGAAGCAGAGCCTGAAATCTACGCGACGACGCGGCGCTTCGGCACCGTGCTCGAAAACGTCGTGATGGACGAGAATACGCGCGAGCTTGATCTCGACAGCGCGGCGCTTGCCGAAAATTCGCGCGGCGCCTATCCGCTCTCCTTCATCCCGAATGCGAGCGCCACGGGCCGTGCGCCGCATCCGAAGAACATCATCATGCTGACGGCAGACGCCTTCTCCGTTCTGCCGCCCGTGGCGCGCCTCACGCCGAGCCAGGCGATGTATCACTTCCTCTCCGGCTACACGGCGAAGGTCGCCGGTACGGAAAAGGGTGTGACCGAGCCGGAAGCCACCTTCTCCACCTGCTTTGGCGCCCCCTTCATGTCGCGCCACCCGACCGAATACGGCAACCTGCTGCGTGACCTCATTGCCGAGCACAAGGTCTCCTGCTGGTTGGTCAACACCGGCTGGACGGGCGGCGTCTATGGCACAGGCAGCCGCATGCCGATCAAGGCGACGCGCGCACTGCTGGCCGCTGCGCTCGACGGTTCGCTCAACAATGTCGAGTTCCGCATCGATCCGAATTTTGGTTTCGAAGTGCCGGTGAGCGTGCCGGGCGTGGATCAGTCGATCCTGAACCCGCGCGACACCTGGGCCGACAAGGCCGCCTATGACGCACAGGCGCAGAAGCTCGTGAAAATGTTCATCGACAATTTCGCGAAGTTCGAAGCCCATGTGGACCCGGATGTGCGCGCCGCCGCACCTTCCGCTGCCCGCGCCGCCGAATAATCGGCACGACATACAAAATAAGAAGCCCCGGAGTTCGCTCCGGGGCTTTTTTATTGCGTCGAACGTTTTGTCACGGCGCCGCTATAGGAGCTTTCCTCGGGGCGAGCGATGAAATCCTCGATGGTCTTGCCCTTCTCGTCCTCGAAAGTCTCATCCAGCACCTTCAGCGCACCAATGCGTTCCGTCCGGAAAGTACGGAAATCTCCGCGCATGTCGCACCAGGCGGCAAGCATCCAGAAGGGGCCAAAAAAGGCGACCGCCAACGGGCGCACGACGCGGCGCGTGCGCTCGCCCGACAGCGCCTCATAATCGATCTGGAGCTTCCGGCGCTCGCGGATGGCGCGGCGAATGGGGGTCAGATGCTTGCTGTAGCCATCCTTCGGGCTGGTGCGGCCCGAGGCGACGGTGACGCGCGTCGTCTCCGCGATGCGGCGGAGACGCGCGGGCAGCACGGCGGCGATCTTGGCGACGGCAGCATCGGCGGCGCCTGTGAAAGCAGCGTCGCCCCAGGCACGCACCATGCGCGCGCCGAAAATCAGCGCCTCTATCTCATCTTCCGTGAACATCAGCGGCGGAAGCTCATAGCCGGAGCGCAGCACATAGCCGAGGCCCGCCTCCCCCTCTATCGGCACGCGGCTCGCCTGAAGATCGGCAATGTCGCGATAGATGGTACGGACGGAAACCTCGAGATGGCTCGCCAGTTCCTGCGCCGTGACGACGCGCTTTGCCCGGCGGAGATATTCAATGATGTCGAAGAGACGGTTGGCGCGGCGCATGGCGTTCTCCGGCAAATCGCGGGGGCTCGATCACTGCTGACGGCACGTTGTCAGTAGCATGTCAGTATAGAGGAAAGGGCCAACAGGAGGAGGCTTTTCCATGATCCGTCTTCATATTTTTCCCGATGCGCTGAAAGGCACGCCCAATCCGAGCCAGTTCTGCGTGAAGCTTGAGGCGGTCTTTCGACTTGCCGGTGTTCCCTATGAGATCTGCCCGGAGATGAACCCTGCGACCGGACCGAAGGGCAAGCTCCCCTTCATCGAGTTCGAGGGCGAGCGGGTCGGCGACTCGGCGCTCATCCTCGATTATCTGAAGGAGAAGATCGGGCTTGATCTGGATGATGGCCTCACCTCATCGGAACGCGCGCTCTCCCATATGATCGAGCGACTGGTGGAGGAGCGGCTTTACTGGGTGATCGTCCATAGCCGCTGGATCGATAACTGGATGCAGACGAAAGCGGCGATCTTTGGCAACACGCTCTTTTTTCCGCTCTCCTATTTCATTCCGAATGCGGCACGCAAAAGCATCCGCCGCGCGCTTGTCGGGCACGGGCTCGGGCGGCATACGAGAGAGGAAATATATCAGTTCGGCGCGCGTGATCTTGCGGCCCTGTCAGTGCTGCTCGGTGACAAGCCGTTCTTCTTCGGCGAGACGCCGCGGCTTGCAGATGTGACGGTTTATTCCGCGCTCGTGAACATTATCGGACCGGATATTTGTAGTCCGTTGCGCGATACCGCTCTCTCGCACGAAAACCTCGTGGGCCATACGGAGCGGATGGGCGAGATCTTCGCTGCGCGGCGCCCGCGCACCAGACTCGTTCTGACGCGCGCGGCGTGATCTTCAGAGACGCTCTTTACTTACCGTGGTGACCATCACCTGCATGGGTGCCGGTCCATGAAGGCGGGTCGGAAGCAGGAAAGCTGTCTTCGATGGTTTCATCGACGAGACATTCCTCTTCTACCCGCGCCTCTTCTGCCTCTTCGGCAAGACGCTCCGCGCGTTTCGCGTCAGCCTCGGCAGACGCATTGCCATCCGTCCAGGCGGGCGGATCGCTGGCGGGGAAGGATTCCTTCAATGCTTCCGTGACCTTACCTTGAGGGACGGAAGCGCCTTTCTTCTTGTCAGCCACGTTGTATCTCCCGTTGCTACAACAAGAGAAACGATCAAAGGCGAGCTTCGTTCCTTCTGACAGGGGCGGCGGGCGAGCGGCACAACTGCGCGGCTAGTGGGCTTCGTCCCAGTTCTTTGCAGCACGCGCATCCACATCAAGCGGCACGGAAAGCGTGGCCGCAGGCTCCGCCGCAGCAGACATGATCGCGGCGACTTCCTTGCAGGTCTTTTCTGCCTGTGCTTCCGGTGCTTCAAAGATCAGCTCGTCATGCACTTGCAGCAACATGCGTGCATCAAGCCCGGCTCGCGCGAGTGCACCCGGCATACGGATCATGGCGCGGCGGATGATGTCCGCTGCCGAACCCTGAATGGGCGCATTGATGGCGGCGCGCTCCATGAAGCTTTTTTCCGCCGGGTTCTTCGAATTGATGGCAGGCAGATGGATGCGGCGGCCAAAGACGGTTTCGACGTAGCCGTTCTTGTGCGCGAAATCCTTTGTCTCTTCCATATAGGTGCGGATGCCGGGGAAGCGCTTGAAATAGCGTTCGATATATTCGCCCGCCTCACCCCGCGAAATACCGAGCTGGTTTGCAAGGCCGAAGGCGGAGATGCCGTAGATGATACCGAAATTGATTGCCTTGGCGCGGCGGCGAACGGCCGGGTCCATACCTTCAATCGGTACACCGAACATTTCGGAAGCGGTCATGGCATGAATGTCGAGCCCGTCTTCAAAGGCTTTTTTCAGCGCCTCGATATCCGCAATATGCGCAAGAAGGCGCAGCTCGATCTGGCTGTAATCTGCCGAGATGAGGAGATTTCCCTTTTCCGCGATGAAGGCCGTTCGGATACGGCGGCCGTCATCCGTGCGGACGGGAATGTTCTGCAGGTTTGGATCGGTTGATGCGAGACGCCCGGTCGAGGTCGCGGCCAGCGAATAGCTGGTGTGAATGCGGCCTGTTTCCGGGTGGATGAATTCAGGCAGCGCATCCGTATAGGTGCTTTTCAGCTTCGAAAGACCGCGCCAGTCGAGCACGCGCTGTGGCAAATCATGGCCCTGCGCTGCGAGCATTTCGAGCGTGTCGGCATCGGTGGACCAGGCGCCCGTCTTTGTCTTGCGTCCACCTTCAAGGCCCTGCTTGTCGAACAGGATTTCACCGAGCTGCTTGGGCGAACCGATATTGAAGCGCTCGCCTGCAAGCTCGTAAATCTCGTCCTCATACTGTGCCATCTTCTGCGCAAACTCGCCCGAAAGGCGCGCCAGCACGGTCTTGTCCACCTTGACGCCCGCGCGCTCCATTGCGGCCAGCACGGGCACCAGCGAACGTTCCAGCGTTTCGTAAACAGTAACGCGACGTTCTGCGACGAGGCGCGGCTTCAATATGTGCCAGAGGCGCAGCGTGACATCTGCATCTTCTGCGCCATAGGCGGTCGCGCGATCAATCGGCACCTGATCGAAAGTGACCTGCGCCTTGCCCTTGCCTGCGACATCTGCGAAGGAAATCGTCTTGTGGCCGAGATGACGTTCGGCAAGCTCATCCATGCCATGCCCGTGCTTGCCACCATCCAGCGCATAGGACATGAGCATGGTGTCATCGATCCCGTTGAGGTCGATGCCATGCTGGGCGAGCACGAGCATGTCGAATTTCAGGTTTTGGCCGATCTTGAGGACAGACCTGTCTTCCAGCAGCGGCTTCAGAACGGCGAGTGCCTGTTTCAGCGGAATCTGTGGCTGGCCTTCGGCATTGGCGAAATCGAGCCCGCCGCCCGCGCCATGCTGCAGGGGGATGTAGCAGGCTTCGCCCGGCACCAGCGCCAGAGAGACACCAACAAGACGCGCCTGCATGGCATTGAGTGAATCCGTCTCCGTATCGACTGCAACAAAGCCCTGCTCATAGGCCCGCGCGACCCAGATTTCGAGATCGGGAAGCGTGGTGACGGCGGTGTATGTCGCCTTTGCAAAATCAAGGTCGATCCCCTTGATTGTTGCGCCGGGCATACCGCCCCGCGCGGTGCGGCGGACAGTCTGCTTCTCCGTCTCCTCCGCTTTCGCCCCTCCCGCGCTTTCTGCTTGCGGCGGATGGGCGCCGGTGGCGCTGATCGCGTCGATATCAATATTGTAACGCTCGCCGACGCGGCGCGTCAGCGTGGTGAACTCCATATCTTTCAGGAAGCCGATCAGCTTTTCGGGGTCCGGGTCGCGCATGACCATGCTGCCCGGATCCTCATCGAGCGGCACATGGGCATCGAGCTGGACGAGACGCTTTGAAATACGCGCGAGATCGGCAAAGGCGATGAGGTTCTCACGGCGCTTGGTCTGCTTGATCTCGGAAGCACGCTCGAGCAGCGTTTCAAGATCGCCATATTCCAGAATGAGCTGGGCCGCCGTCTTGATACCGATGCCGGGGACGCCGGGCACATTATCGATGCTGTCGCCCGCAAGCGCCTGCACGTCAACGACCTTCTCGGGCGGCACACCGAATTTCTCGATCACTTCCGGCTCGGTGATGGTCCTGAGCTTCATCGTGTCGAGCATGTCAACATGACCGTTCACGAGCTGCATCAGGTCCTTGTCGGAGGAGACGATGGTGACACGCGCACCGACCTCATGGGCCATGCGGGCATAGGTTGCAATGATGTCATCCGCCTCATAGCCCGGCTTTTCGATGCAGGGCACCCCGAAGGCGCGGGTCGCATCGCGGACCAGCGCGAATTGCGGCACGAGGTCTTCCGGCGGTTCGGCGCGATTGGCCTTATATTCAGGATAGATGTCGTTGCGAAATGTCCTGGAACCCGCATCGAAAACCACAGCGAGATGGGTCGGCTCGAACTCATCCTTCGTGTCTTCGATGAGCTTGTAGAGCATGTTGCAGAAGCCCGAGACAGCGCCGACGGGCAGCCCGTCCGACTTGCGCGTCAGGGGCGGCAATGCGTGATAGGCACGGAAAATATAGCTGGAGCCATCCACCAGAAAGAGATGGTCGCCCTTTTTGAGCGGCCCGGCCGCGCTGTTTTTCGTCACCTCAGCCTCGATCTCCGTCTTGCCGCTTGCCACGCCTCGCCTTTCCTATCTCCCGGGGGTCTTCTATAGTGCCTCGCCTCGCGAAGCCGCACTATAGCGCGTGCTTCGCATTGCCGGAAACGTCCCGGCAACCTCCGCCCCTGCGCCATAGAGGAAACGTGTTTCATGGCCCATACGTTTGCCGGTGAGGAAAACAGGTTCAAAGCGCCCGCGCCGGAAGAACCGGCACCGAGCGTCGAAAATGAGTATGCCATCAGCGCGAGGCAGCTGCGGAAGGTTTACAAGGCAAGCGGCAACCAGCCCGCAAAGGAAGCGCTGAAGGGGATTGACCTTGCCATTCCGCGCGGATCGATTTTCGCGCTGCTCGGGCCGAACGGCGCCGGAAAATCGACCTTCATCAATATTCTGGCAGGGCTTGTACTCAAGACCTCCGGCTCAGCATCGATCTGGGGATTTGATATCGACGTCAATCCCCGGCAGGCGCGTGCCTCGATTGGCGTGGTGCCGCAGGAACTGAATATCGACCCCTTCTTCACGCCGGCCGAAGTGATGGAAATGCAGGCGGGGCTTTATGGTGTACCGAAGGCCGAACGGCGCACCATGGAAATCCTGAAAGCGATGGGACTGGACGACAAGGCGGATGCCTATGCCCGCACGCTGTCAGGCGGCATGAGGCGGCGACTCCTTGTTGCCAAGGCGATGGTTCACAATCCGCCCGTCCTCATTCTTGATGAGCCGACAGCGGGCGTTGACATCGAACTGCGCCGACAGCTCTGGGACTATGTGAAAAGCCTGCATGAGCGCGGCACGACCATTGTGCTCACAACGCATTATCTCGAAGAAGCCGAAGCGCTTTGCGACACGATCGCGATTATCGACAAGGGACAGGTGGTTGCCTGCGAGGGGAAGGAAACGCTTCTTTCGCGCATCAGCGAGAAGAAGCTGATCGTGCGGGCAACCGCGCCGATAACGCAGATTCCGACTGCTCTTGAGGGCATGAAGGCGGAGCTGCGGGCGGATGGCACGCTTTCCGTGCTCTACAATCCTGCGGAGACAAGCGCGATGGTCATTCTCGGCGCGCTTTCGGCGGGCGGGATGGAGATTGCGGATATCTCCACCGTGGAATCCGATCTTGAGGATGTGTTCCTGCAACTCACCTCGAGCGAGGCGCAGAACCGCTAGGCGGAAGCGCGCTTCAAAAGCTCGCCCATCACCATATCGACCTCGCCGCCCGCGCGGGTGATCGGCATGAGCACCGCCTCAACCTCCGTCACGGGCTGGCCCGGCGCGAAGGAGGCACGCCCGTAAAGGCGCAACGGGCGCCGAAGCTGGCAGACAATGCCGAGCAGCTTGCCGATGGCCGCGCCTGTTTTCTCCGAAAATTCGTCTGTGAGGGACTGACCGGTGAAATCACGTTCGAAAAGACTGTTGAGCGCCGTGCCCATGAGCCGCACGCTGAAATGGCTGATGGCAAGGGCGGGCGGTGTGGCATCGATCAGGAAGAGCGTCGGCAAATGGCTCACAATCTCGCCGGGGCTTACATCCGTGCGCGCGGGATAGGGCCGCCCTGCCCTTTTGCTCTCCCAGTAAGCCAGCAACTCCCGGAGCCGACTGTCCTGAAAGGACAGGAGCGGATCGATAAAGAGATCTAGAGGCGCAAGCCGCAACGGCTCAGACATGACACACAACTTTCATGCCTTGCCCGGCAAGGCACTGATTTTCCGGAGCATCCTCCTATATGCCAAATTGAAACAATCGCCAAGCTGCGGGCGGCGGGTGGCAGCCACCTCCGGCCTCAAAAAATGCGGCCCTCCCGGCATGATACCGGAAGGGCCGCTGCTTTGGAGCAGGCCTCGCTCAGAAAGCGTAGGACGCGGTGAGGCTGACGAAATCCTTGTCGTAGGAGCCGTTGCGGTATTTCGCGTCGAAATTGGCCGTGTAATCGAGCGATACGCGATAGGTATCGAGATAGCTCGCGGCAATGCCCAGCGTGACCGCTTTCTTGCCTTCGACGAAGCCCGGACCGATGGGGCCGGCGGAATAGCCGCTGACATCATGGCTCCATGTGATGGAGGGGCTCAGCGTGTAAGGTGTGTCGAAGGCGTTGTTGTACTCCATCTGGGCGAGCAGCCTGTAACCCCAGGAGAAGCTTGACGCATAGACGGGGTTGATTGTGCAGCCGCCCAGACGGATGCAATTGTCACCGAAGGTTGCTGCCGTACCCGCGCTCACATGGGTTTCGCCCGAGCGGGGGATCGCATAGCGATTGCCCTTGGCATCCGGCAGATACTGGAAGCCGACATTCGCCACCAGAATGAGCATGTTGCCATCGAGGAAATTCACGATCGGATCGGACGGCGTGAGCGTACTCAGCGTGTAGATCTGGCCATGCAGGGCATCGGTCCGCTGATAGCCCTGAATGATGGAGCCGGGTGCCGCAGCGGGTCCCGTGTAATAAGGAGCTTCTCCAGGGCCGGGCGTATAGCCGAAATTCACAATATCGGCACCGAGAATCTCGTTGCTGTCGAGCTGGAACGGCATGTTCGGGAAATAGGCAAGTTCACCCGAAAGCGCCGTCGCATCTCCGATGATCGGAATGGTGGTGTTGAAGCTCCAGCCGATCATGTCGATATCTTCGACAAACTGGACGATGAGATTTTTGCTGCTGCCCGCTGCATCCGCAAAGATACCCTGACCGACCGAGACGGGACGGCCCGCATCATCGGTGAGGCCCGGAGCGGCAGAGGTACAGCCCGGACCGGAAAGCGCGCCGGGGACATTCGGATTGCACAGAAGCTGCAACACGGGCGTCGTTCCTGTCGGCATAGATGCCGTGGTGGTGCCGATGGGCAGCTTGCTGTGGAAATTCATGTAATAGAGCGAAAGCTCCGTACCGTGATTGAGCCAGTCAGCGTAGTAGCGAAGCGCAAAACCGAACTGACCGGAATCACGGGCCTGCTGATCGGGACCACGGCGCACAAAGGCTGTGGGCGTGTAGCTTGTGCCGTTGCCGAAATTATAGACTTCGCCACCTGACAGCACATAGCGACAGCCGGCGGAGGCAGCGTCGGAAGGCGAATAGAAGCTGCCACAAGCAGGAAGCACAGAACGCTCCCATTCAAAGATATACTGTGCCTCGAAAGTCAGGCTTGCAGGCAGACCAATGCTCGCAAAGAGAGAGTTCTGCGGCAGAAAGACTTCCTTCAGCTCCACGCCCGGACGCACCAACGCCGATACGTCGAGCGGCAGATAGGCCGACACACCGCCGGGAATGAAAAGGCTTTCACCCCAGTTCACCGCCTGGCGGCCGAGACGAACCGAGATCGGCATGTCTGCAACGAGGAAGTTCGAATAGGCAAAGGCATCCAGCAGGTCGATGGAGCGGCCTTGCAGATTATGCGCATCATCGCCACGGAACTCGTCTTCAAGCGGACGGCGCTGGTTGCCGCCTGCGAGAACCGGCCCGAAGCGACCGCTGCCCGTGCCGAGCACCTTGTCGCCGACATAATCATAGAAAGCTTTGGCGCGGACAAAGAAACCGTACTTGTCCCATTTGAAGTCCGCTTCGCTGATGATCTTGACGGGAGCGGAAATGAAATCACCGCGATCCACGTTGACGTTCCCGTCGTCGGAATTTACGTCATAGTCCACGCCGCCCGGACCCAGGCAACCGCCGTTATAGACGGAGACAAACTGGCAATCCTGCTTCGAAACGCGAACGCTTGCGCCAGCAGAAACCGTTGTCGAAACGTCGGCACTGACGCTGCCGATCTGATATTGGGCCGCATGGCCTGCCACAGGCCAACAAAGCGCCGCGGCAAACATGGCTGTCGAAAAAAGTAGCCCTGATCTCATCGTCTCGCTCCTCCCTCGAGATATGACGGGCACGCTTTCGCGTGTTGCTATGGCATTGCCCCTGCCAGCGTTTCTGCAATGGTTCCCAGTGGCAGCGCGGCATCTGCGATGCCCGCGACACCGCCGAGCACGACAGGGAACACGATTTGATCGGCTGTCGTGCCGTTGGGCAGAAGCGGGGTGGCCAGAAGCTGCGTTGCAAGAGTGGTGGTCGGTCCAAGGACCGGGCTGAGCTGCTCCGTCGGCAGTTCAGGCAGGGCAACACCCGGAATGGGCCCTCCGCCTTCGCCACCTGCGCCGAGCAGGCCGAGAATGAGCGGGCCGATCAGCGGCTCAAGCGCATTCAGATTGCCCTGCGAGGCATCGGACTGTGCGCCGGTGATGATGCCTGCGACGAGATCACCGACAGGCGCGAGCGGGGCTGCGCCTTCCGGCGCGAGGCCGCCAAGCGGTGCCTCACCGCCGCCTGCGAGAAGGATGGGAACTAGACCGACCTCCGTGCCGAGCAGGGCGCCGGTAATGTCATGGCCGAGCAGATCCTCGCCAAGGCCGCCTTCACCTGAGACACCGATACCGGGGACCGCCGCTTCGATCTGGCCGAGCGCATCCGTGACAGGCGACAGGGCACCTGCCGGAATGAGACCGCCCGCCGGAAGATTGCCTGCCAGCGGACCGTCGCTGCCGCCGCCAAGCGTGGCACCGACGAGACCGCCACTGCCGATGAGCGGCGTGAGGATGTCTGTGCCGAGCAGCTCTTCTGACGCGCCGCCTGAACCGGTGATGCCGAGCGGCATGCTGGCAAATGCCGAAGATGAGGCGAGGCCGCTCCTGTTCACATAGGAGGGATCACCGCTGCCCGATGAGCAACCGAACAGCAAACCCGTGACAGCTAACGCAAACAGAGATGATCGCATGGCATTACTCCTCCCGTGTGATCCTGCCTAGCAAATCGAGACAGGCCGACGGTGTAGAGAAATGTGCCGATATGTTCAGGTGGCAGCAGAGGCCCGGCGCTTCCCCGTTCGTGTACGGAAAGACGCCTGAAGGACGCTGCGGTCTGGCGCGCTGTGCGCGGACGCGGCGATGTAATTCTTTGTAATCCCGATGGACTTTTCGCGCCGCGCGCCCCGACTATCCGTCAACGGAGAAGGACCATCATCCCGGAGCCGGAGCGAGCCGCGTCTTCCTGCTGTCATTAGATTTCGTGGTACTCCCCGATCTCGATGCAGCATCCCTCATCCAGGGAAGATGCGGGCCTATGACGAGCGACGGATGACGGAGACGCCCGCTGCGGCACTGTGGCGGGCGTCTTTCTTTTGACCCGGTGTCACGCAAAAAAAGGAGGCGACGCTTTCGCGCCGCCTCTCTCGCCAGGTCGAGTGTCAGAGCCGCGTGTGTCAGTTGCCGACAGGGAGACCGGCCGTCAGACCACCGAGGAGACCCGTGACAGGGGCAAGCGGGCTGTCGCCACCATCGCCGCCCGGAAGCCCCGGAAGTCCGGGCAGACCGCCACCCGCGAGACCGCCAAGGAGATCGGTCACGGGAGCGAGCGGATTTGCACCATCGTCACCACCGGGAAGCGGCAGACCGCCGCCGCCCGCGAGACCGCCGAGGAGACCGGTCACAGGAGCAAGCAGGCCACCGGCCCCGTCGCCACCGCCGGGCAGACCCGGCAGTCCGCCTGCAATATCGCCAAGCGGGCCGTCATTGCCCCCGGCGAGGAGACCGGGGACGAGACCCGTCTCACCGAGCAGCATGCCCGTCAGGTCCTGACCGAGAAGATCTTCACCAAGGCCGCCTTCACCCGAAACGCCGAGACCGGGAAGCTGTGTGCCAATCGCACCGAGGGGGAGATTGTCCGTCAGTCCGCTGACCACAGGGTCAAGACCAGAGGTCACGGGTGCGAGTGCGTCTGTGAGCTGTTCCGGCAGAGCGCCCGCCAGAGCGCCATCACCACCACCGCCCAGCACACCGCCCGTACCCAGAATGGGATCAGTGAGTTTCGCCAGGCCGAGCTTTTCCGTGACACCATCTTCACCGGTGACACCGAGCGCCGTGACGCTGGAGATACCTCCACCGCCACCACCACCGGAACCGCCGCGCCCGAAAACCGCATCATCGGAGGAGCAGGCCGCTGCGAGGAGCATTGCACCTGCAGCCGCTACGAGTTTTGTTGCCTTCATGGCCATGAGCCTATCCTTCCCTCACGTCGTTGAACTGAGGCAAGCCTATGCTCCTGGACTGCTTAACGGTGTTGAACCGTGTGCAATTGCGTGAGTGTTTGTTTATCGCACTCACGCAAGGAAGAGACTCTCATCTGCGTCTCATTTCGGAGCGAAAGAGAAGTGCGGAAGGCTGCGGGCGAGGTGCCATGCCATTTGCGGAAAGCACGACGGAAATTCGCCACATCATCAAAGCCCAGAAGCGACGCGACATCTGCGACCGATAGCGGCGTGTCACGCAGATATTCCCGCGCAAGATAAGCACGCACATCATCGACAATGCTGCGATAGGAGACACCTTCTTCTGCAAGGCGGCGGCGCAATGTGCGCTCGCTCATATGAAGGCGGTTTGCGGCTTCACCCATTCCGGGGAAGCGCCCGCGCGCGCCAAGGATCATCCGCCGCAATTCTCCGGCAAGGCCGTCTGCTGCATCCATGTCACGCAGCAACTTCTCACATTGTCGCCGATACATCTCCGCAACCGGAATATTGGCGGCAGGAAGCGGGCGGTCGATCCGGTCATTCGGGCCGATGAAACGATTGAGCTGATGATTGAAGGAGACATCGACACCGAAATAACGGCGATAGGTTTCCTTCGGCATTGTCGGCTCATAGGCAAGCTCCACGCGACATTCAGTCGGCAGAGGACCGATGAGCTGGCGAAGTGCGGCGAGAACACCTGCGAAGAAAAGCTCGACAAGAAAATGGGGCGCGCCTTCAACCTCGAAAGGCGGCACGAAAGAGAGGACCGCATTGTCGCCCGCGAATGAAAGCCGGATGCGGCCCTTCTCGCCTTGAAGGGGACTGTACTGGATCAACAAGCTTGCGGCCTGACGCAGGCTGCGGCTGCTCAGAATGGCGTGACCGAGAAGCCCGTGTGTTCCAAGATGCATATTCGAGCCGAGACGCAGCGCAAGTTCGGGATGACGGGTCGCCGCGACAAGGCTTTCAGCAAAGGAGCGAAACTCTGCTTCGGTGATCGGCCCGATGCGCGGCAGCTCGAGAGCGGCGGGATCGAGACCGATCTCCTTCAGGACTGCAGTGAAAATCTCGACATATCCGGGTTCAATTCGCATGAGCTGTCCGTTTATGACCCCCTGCTTGGCCGGAGATGACCTCCTGCGCGGCGCAATAATCATTATCTAGTGCTGTGAAAGGCTTTTGCCCGTTCCGCCCGCAAGGAGAAGATGAATGCACAGTTCCAGCGCATCCCGCACGCCGCAAAATGTCGAGATTGTGCCGCGCAACCAGCATTTCAACGTGGAAGAAGTGCTGCAAACCAACTGGCATGGCGACGATCCGTTCAAGACGGCCTTCTTCGATGCCATGTCGATCCTCTTTCCGCTGGGCGAGCAGTTCTTCATCGACAGTGTGAAAGCCTATCGCGGCAAGTTCGATGATCCGGAGCTGGAGCGGCGCGTCCGTGGCTTCATGGCACAGGAGGCGATCCATCGCCGGGAGCACCAGAGCTACAATGAAGCGCTCTGCCGGGCACGCGGTGTCTCGCTGCGCAAGATGGAGCGTGTGGTCTATCGCCGCCAGAAGTTCGCCCGCAAGTTTCTGAGCCCGCTGCAGCAGCTCGGCGGCACGGTCGCCTTTGAGCACCTCACGGCCATTCTCGCCGATGCGCTGTTCCGCAACCCGGAAGCGCTCGAGGGCGCCCATCCTGAAATGGCGGCTATGTGGCGCTGGCATGCGCTGGAGGAAACGGAGCACAAGGCTGTCGCCTTTGACGTTTACATGGCGGTGGGCGGCAAGACATGGCGCCGCCGCCTTGCCATGGCGTTTGTGACGATCGAGTTCACCCAGCATGTCGTGCGCAACATGCGGCTTTTGCTTCATGCCTATGAAGGGTCACGCCTAGAGCTGTGGCGCGGCGGTTTCCGTTTCCTCTTTGGCAAGAAGGGTGCGCTGCGCGGACTGTGGCAGCCCTATCTCGATTTCTACAAGAAGGACTTTCACCCCTGGGACCATGACAATCGCGCGCTTGTCTCTTCGGTGATGAGCGAGTTTGGCGGCGCGACGGTCAATCCGATCTAAGTCCAACAAGGAAGCGATGCGCGTTCTTGAACGAGCCGCATCGCTTCGTTGCGCGATTACAATCGGTCACAAAACAAGACAACACTAGATCAACACGATTGAGTCAGCTTGCTAGATTCCTTTCCGGAACCACGCGCACCCGGAAGCAACCGGTGGCCGATGATCACGGGAGAATCGGAATGAGCAAGTTCAATTCCTTCATTTTCGCGGCCAGCCTGGCGGTTGCAGCATTCTGGGCTGCGGGCCCTGCGGAGGCGCGGGCGTATTCGGTACAGACCGGCGCAGACCTTGCCGAAGTCTGCGCAACACCCGCAGACACAAATGCCATTACCGATGCAGAGAGGCAGCGGCTCAATGTGTGCGGTGCCTATATTCAGGGCTTTCTCGGCCATTACGCCGTCGCGCGGCGGCATATGAGCAAGTCTGATTTCTGTCTGCCCGCTGAAGGCGTTGCGGCGGAACAGGTGCGGCAGCTCTTTCTCGCGCTGCTCGAGCAGAAGCCGCAGATCAGGGATTTGCCCGCCAGTATTGACCTCGCAACAAGCCTTGCCTGGGGCTATGCGTGCGATGGCAAGACGGCACGATAATCATCATTTCAGTGAGAGCCGCTTCGCACTAGTTGCGAGGCAGCTCTTTCACATCGCAGCGTTTGCGCCATTCAGAGAGAAGAGCGACCAGCAAATCCCGAAGCTCGCTGTCGCTCAGGCTTTCTACAGCCTCCGTCAGACCTGCGGTGCGGTCATCGACGGGGTTCACATCGCTCTCCCTGAGATCGCATTCATAGCTCATGGGCCAGCCCTCGTTTTGAGACGCTACGCAAATCACTATTGCCTGCGCACAACCTTGCCGGGAAATGGCGGATGCTAGAAGTAGAGAACTGTATGGATTGGTGGCAGCGACAGGCAGCAAACCCAAGGAAAGCTGCGGAAATAAAACCGGAGTGAGACTACGCAGCTTCGATCGACGACTAAAGTGTGTGAGCCATAATGCAGAAATTGCGCATATCCCGCACTCAAAGGCGAGTGAGGCAAGGTTCAATTTACTATAGAATTCTTTAAAGCTTACCGGCCAGACTTGTATCGAGGGAGACGGGGACGAACAGGACTGAGCGGATTGTTTCTGGCTGATCCGGAGGAGGGAAAACGATGGCGACTGTGACAGAACAAGGTAAGGCGGCTGACACAACAGGCGCTTATGCGGCCTCGCTTCTTCTGGTGGATGACGATCCTGACATTCGAGAAGAACTGTCATCCTATCTCACCGCAAACGGCATGAAGGTCACGGCCAAAGGCGATGCGCAAAGCGCGCTTGAGGCCTTTGCCGAAGATCATTTCGATCTTGTCATTCTCGATCTGCTGCTCGGCAGCGATAATGGTTTCGACATTCTCCGCGAAATCCGCAAGACGCATATAACGCCCTGCATCATGGTGACGGGTCAGGGCGAACCTACTGACAAGGTTGTCGGGCTTGAACTCGGCGCAGATGACTATGTGGTGAAGCCGGTCAATCTGCGCGAGCTTGTGGCGCGCATCCGCGCCCTGCTTCGCCGCAGCAGCCAGTCGGGCGGTTCAGGCGGTCGAAACGGAAAGCACGAGGCCGACGAACAGGAAGACAGCAGCCCGCGCTGGAAGTTCGACACGCATCGTCGCAGGCTTTCAGCGCCCGATGGCGCGCTTGTGCCGCTGACAACGGCGGAATGTGACCTCCTCATCGAACTCGTGGCGCATGAAGGCGCACCGCAGACGCGCGAAGACCTCTGCCGACGCGTGTTCAATCGCCAGTGGCAGCCTTATGACCGCAGCCTTGACAGCATCGTCGTGAAGCTGCGGCGGAAGCTCGAGCCCAATCCCGATCACCCGATGGTCATCAAGACCATTCGCGGCAAGGGCTATCTTTTCACCGGCTTTCCGAGCGGAGAGTAGGTCTCTCAGACGTGGCGGATGTTTGAACGCCTCTTCCCCCAGGATCGTCATGCCCGGACTTGATCCGGGCATCCACGCATCTTACTCCGCGCTCGCGTCATGGACTGCCGGAGCAAGCTCCGCAATGACGAGGTTGGTGTGTTGGCGATCCGAGCGACCTCGGCGAAATTTCCAGGCAGTCTCTCACTTGCCCATCGGCAGCATGACGGCGACATAGCCACCGCCCGCATGATTGCCGAGTTCGATTCGCCCGCCGCTTTCGCGCACAATCGTATCGCAGATGGCAAGGCCAAGGCCCGTACCATGTTCGGCCGATTTCGTGGTGAAGAAGGGCTGGAGCACGCGCTCCATGATTTCGGGGCGGAAGCCGGGGCCGCTGTCTTCCATGCGAATGACGGCCATGCCTTCTTCCGGCGCGGGTGACGCAATGATCCTTATCAGGCTCTCCGCGCGCTCATGCCGCGCGCCGATGCCTGAAATGGCATCAACCGCATTCTGCATCAGATTGGCAATAACCTGTTCAAGCTGAAGCTGATCGGCAAAAACCAAAAGGTCTTCGGGCACCTGCTTCTCGAAGCGCACGCCCGCCTGCATCAGAACGTGATTCATGATCGCTTCGACGCCTTCGATGAGATCGGCAATCTGGACGAGACTGCTCTCCCCTGCACTTTTGCGACCGAAGCGGCGCATGCGATCAATCACATCGCTTGCACGCTCGACCTGCGCGAGAATGCGCGCGACCTTGGCAGCGGCGGCATTGGTGTCGAAATCAGGCGCTGACATCAGAAATTCCAGATTCTGCACAGCAAGCGAGATCGTGTTGAGGGGCTGGCGCAACTCATGTGCGATGCTGGTGGACATTTGCCCCAGCGCCGCCATCTTCGCCGTCTGCGCGATTTGTGCCTGCTCCTCGCGCAGCAGAAGCGCCTGTTGCAGCAGCAGGGTGAAGCGGTCAGCAAAACCGAGATCAGCCGAAGAGAAGCCTTCCTTTCGCCGTGTCGTGCAGAAGAGAAAGGCATGTTCGCCGTGAAGCGGCAAGGAGAGCACGGCGAGCTGATGCCCGCTCATTTCCAGCGCCCGGCAGAGCCTTGCGCCATCATCCTCGCCCGCATCGAAGATTTCGGCGCGCTCCTCGCTTACCCGACCTGCAATGAAGGTGAGCGCCTCATCCACATCGCGCCCCGCCTGCTTTCGCGCGGGCACAAGATAGCGGGGCGCTCCATCAAGCGCCCGCTGAAGCACGCACGCTTCCTCGCCGCCGATACAATCGACAATGAGGGAGACAAGCTCGCCGAGCTTTTCGCCGGACGGATTATTCGACAGAAGAAGGCGCAGCCCTTGCAGCATGGCTTCCGCCTCGCGCCGCTGACGCTCCTCGCGAAGACGCCCGGTCTTGACCTGCGCCATCATGGCGACGGCCTCGCGCATGTCTGTGCGCGCCTCATCGCCCGCGACGACGGAGAAGGTGCCGACCCAATCCATCTCCCGCGCATCGCCCTTGCGGCGCGCTGCTGACACATAAAGCGCCTCGCCCGGCTGGAGCGCGGTGCGGAGCGCGCCCTCAGCCTGCACGCGCATATGGCGCAGGCTGCCGCTTGCCTCCAGATGATCGAGCAGGCTGTGTCCGCCCGCACCGATGCGAAGTTCACTCAGGCGCATCCCTTCCACAGCGCGTGCTATCTCCTCGCGCCGGTTGAGAATGCGGCGGCAGCGAAGACGGCCATCACTCCGCGCTTCCCAGCCTATATCCGTTCCAAGCTCGAGCCAGCGGCGCGCTGATTCCAGCATCTCCCCCGTATAGCGATGTTCGAGCGATTGCGCATGGGCGAGCCTCATGCGCGACAGCGAGGCGGCGGCGATATCTACAAGGGCGGGAGCAAGCGACAGCGCATCGTCGGATGGCTTTTCACCATCGAGCATCAGGGCCACATGAATGCCTGTGTCGCGAGCAATCTCCGGCGAAGAAAGAAGCCCCTGCCATGAAGCGTCGCTTCGAGGATCGCTGAAAGCGCGCGCGCCGCCCAGGGCATTGTCAAACCAGCGGACGAAGCCCGTATCCTCTTCTACCGTGAGGCCGCCCCTTGCTGCCTGCCAGAGGATCAGCGGCTTGCCCGAAGGCGACAAGCCGATTTCGCAAAGGCCGATACGAGCAGAACTGATTTCGGCAAAGAGATGTGCGGCATTTTCAAGAGCAACGCGAAGCGCCTCTTCCGTCTCTGACTGGATGAGCGCGGCGGCTGTAGATGAAAGAAGGGTAAGCGGTTCCATCCGCTCACCCGCCACCACCTTCAGACCCGGCCCTTTCGACAGATGGCGCATGGCCCCCTCACCCATCCGGATCGGTGACGATATAGGTGGTACTCACCCGCATGACTTCATCCGGCGTCGGGATGAAGGGAAGGAAGGAGAAGTTTCCTGTCGGGTATTCGATGCTGATTTCGACGCTGGTGCCATTTGCCGTGTTTCCGACATTGAAAGAAATGTCGGCATCATCCGGCCTGACCAGGGGCGAATAAGTACGCAGCGCATCACGCATCACAGCTTCGACGCCAGCCTGACTTGTCGGGTTCTGGGCGGCATCACTCGTATTTAGCCATGCAACCGAAGTACGCCCACCTTCGGCAACCGCATAGGACAATGCGATCCGCGTGGCGAACTGGAAGCCATAGGACATGATGCCGAAAAGGATCGTCAGAAAG